>Ga0207705_10000043_pt1 | contig 181491 bp, 177 predicted proteins | sample KBSC13metaG_FD_184314 | JGI IMG/M metagenome (GOLD analysis project Ga0207705, IMG submission 184314) | Corn rhizosphere microbial communities from Kellogg Biological Station, Michigan, USA - KBS C1-3 metaG (SPAdes) (version 2) | ecosystem: Host-associated > Plants > Roots > Rhizosphere >... | reverse complement strand
ACATTTTTGGTACCCATTACATTGGTCTGCACCGCCTCAGATGGGTTTTCTTCCATCATAGGTACGTGTTTGTATGCAGCAGCATGGAAAACTACCTCTGGTTTATAGTCATCGAACAATTTATACATGCGCCTGTAATTCCTCACGTCGCCTATAAATATTTTTGCGTCAACCCCAGGAAAGGATTCCTGTACATCAAGCTTGATATCATGCAGGGGCGACTCGGCTTGATCACATAAAATAACCATGGCAGGTGCATATTGAAGTACTTGCCGTACAATCTCGGACCCTATTGATCCAGCAGCACCCGTAACCAATACGCGTTTACCGTAAAGGTCCTCGGATATTCTTGTATTATCTATCTGGATTGGTTTACGTTGCAACAAGTCTTCGATCTTCAGGTCTTTTATCTGCTGCAAATTAAGTTTACCGTATATCCACTGGTCGGACGGCGGCACTGTCAATACCTGGATACCTAATGTCAAACATTTTTCCAAGGCCACTTTCTTGGTCTGTTCGTCGAGGTGGTGGTTCATTATGATCAACTTATCTACATTGTGTTTTTCCTGAAGTTTAGCCAACTTATCAATGTGATAAACCCTCACCTGTTGTATCTCTTTATCGATCTTTTTACCATTGTCATCTACAAAACCCGCCACCACAAAATTGGTATCAGCGCTGGCCTCAAGGGCCTGTTTAACCAAAACTGCATTGTTGTCTGAGCCATATATCAGCACCACGGTCTTTTTACCTGAACTGTTATAATTCAGGTAAAAATATGCGCTTTTAGCCATGGTACGCAGCAAGATCAACAGCGTACTCGACACTGAAAAATTGACAAGCAATACCAGGTTTACTGTAACCAGGTTGACATGTATCATGTGAACAACCCAAAAGTTGATCGCTAAAAGATAAATGAGGCTAGTGCTAAATACGGCGCTGAAAATGCGCATAACATCTCTCGTATTTGAATAACGTATCAAACCTGTGTGAATACGCATGAGGTACATCACAATGGTTGAAATGACACAATACAGGCCAGTGTATATGAAAAAATATCCCCTCAGGATATTTATGAACTCAAAACGCTGTACAATAAAATAAGATGTTGAGAAAGACCAGGTCACGATAATAAGGTCGACAAGCATTATTAACCACCTCGGAATGACCTTTGTAAATAGTAGATATTTTTTCATAAAATATTGCAGGAGAAGATGTGTAGTAAAAGTAGCATTTTTTTAACAAACAAAAAATTAATTAGCCAGTACACTAAGTACGATTAGGTTAGGTTGCTTTAACGGACTCTTAAACAAGAATGTTTAGTTTTTTTTAATAAATAAAATCTTTCACATTTCCGGGAGGCCAACGGTTCACATAAATCATATAAAAGGCAACTCACCAATCGTTTGTAGTTTTCGATACGACGGCATTAACCGGGCAAAGAAGGCCGCTCGCTAAATATCAGTTTACCAATACAGAAGTTCCTCATCGTACTCTCATAAGTCTTGGTTTTAATAAGACATAAACTATAACTAATGGCGGAATAGTAACTAAAAAGAAAACTGATTCCGATAGCTGGGGATTGGCGATGATGGCTCCAATGATGATACCTTGTATCGCAGCATAGGCAGCCGACACCAGTAAATGCGGCGCATTCCGCTCGTTAGCAAGGATCTGGTAAAAGTGCAGCCGATGGGCTTTCAAGATATTTTCCCTTCGAATAAGACGATGAACAACGGTCACTGCAGAATCCACGCCATAAACTACCAGGAAAAGTATATAAGACCAGTTATGCGCGGTATATATTAGGCGCATTAACAGCATAATGATCCAGAACGCGATGGTCACGCTGCCTACATCACCTGCAAAACATTTGGCCTTCTTACGGAAATTGAATAACAAGAAAACCAGGCAGCTTATTATCGGCAGCCATATCATATCTACTTCAATAAACCGGATTTGCCTTAGATTGACGTATTGCAAACCGCAAAGTACAACGAGGCTATAGGCGCCTGTGATACCATTAATGCCGTCCATAAAATTGTACATGTTGATAACGCCGATCACCATAATATATAACAGCCCTGAAACATAAAACGGCACGAGATTGAAAATATCCAGGTAAAAAAACATCAGTGTAACAGCAGTAAAGTGAAACAGCAGCCTTACCCTGCTCGACAGCGTAAAGACATCATCCAAGAAACTAATTACGCCAATTATGATGATACCCAATACGGGCAGCCGATACCCGTTATGTAAAAACGCGACGCCTATTGCGGCAAAAAGAAAGATAACTCCTCCTCCCCTAATCGTTACCCGCGTGTGTGAACTGCGCTCGTTGGGGTGGTCGATGATGTTATAATGATCGGCAATACGAAAATAGATAAGTTCAATCGCAAGAAATAAAATCGCGAAGAGGGTATAAATCATTAATTATCAGTAATTCTTGCATGCAAAAATACTCATTTAAACTGTAAAAAACACAGCGAAACAGCTACACACCGACAATGTCTAATTTGTAATCTTGAAATTCCCTTTTGCACTGACAGCCTTTTTTAAGAAGCTGTTAGCGTTGCGTGCAGATACGCCCTTATTGTCAATTATTGCACCTTTAATAACAATCTGTAAGTTAGGGTTAACAATATCAGTTGCGTCTAAGGGCTTCCTGGTATTTTTCTTCCACGAGGGATTGTACGTTATAATTGTCCCACCAATTTTACCTGTAGATGGTTTTAATTTATTGCAAATAACTCTAAAACCTGATGATGACCCATTATCCTTGTGGTTATTAATCGTTATACTCACATCTTTATCTGTATCAGAGTACATTCTGTCCAAAAACATTAAAATGCCCTCGCCCTTATTATTCTCTGTAACCGGATCGGTTATTTCAATATTCTTTAACTCGTCCTGTGGCCCGTTAGGTTCAAGATCAATCCCGCTCATTGGTGCGGTCCCATTTTCAAAACCCAAATAAGGCGATATCAATTTTAACCCGTTAACACTTATTACAGATATACCATTCCTCCTGTTATTCTTGATATAAGCATTTGATATAGTAATATTCGTATTGGGTTTACCAGTTTCTCCTAAATAAATACCATCGCCCCAGCAATCTGTAATGTTCGGATTATTTATTACAATATTACTGCTTGAAATTATACCTAAACCCATTCCCCATTCGCCTTGTTTACCAATATGCGTATCCCTATCGCCTACGATAACAGCATTGTTTACGGTTACATTTGTTGCATTCTTGATTAATAATATGTAATAGCCGGTTTTCTGACTTGATTTAAGTAATATTTTAGAGCCATTTAGAAAAGTAAGTACTTTATTGCTTCCTATAGTTAATCCAGAATCATTGATAAGTATTGGAAAAGATGGGAAAACAATGCTATCATGGTGAGAAATAGCATCCTGCACATACTTCGTATAATCAACCGAGCCATCCTTTACAAAATCAGACGGTAGTGAATTCTGTATATTATACCCGCCGGTGTCAGCATAAAAAAAGTAACCTTTGCTATTAACTGCGCTTTTGGAGGTTTCTGCGAAGCATCCTAAAAAGAAGTTTATTAGGGCGAATGTTAAAACGATTCTAATAGGGGCCATTGTTTTATTTGCTAAATTTTCGAACTCAATATACCATATGTTTGTGGAATCCTAGTGATGACCATAACACGTAATTGGGACAATTGTGTTGCAGAACATGAGTATTTTTAAAAAAATGAGGCACTTGTTAAATGCCAAAACCAAATATATTTCTAGATACCCCATGCTTTTGAAGTTATGATAACTTGAAACTATAAATGGTTCTCTTTAATCCCTCTGTCGATGAAACAGGCAAACGACTAATTTGCAACGCTTTTTTTATTTTATCATTTGATACCACATAACTTTCGGTTAGCTTCTTTAATCTTTCAGAATTCAGCGGCATATGCAGCTTATCACCAACCGACGCTGCGGCTTTGATCAGTTTAGGACTTATGTTCCAAAGCTTATCCTTTAGCCCCGACGCCTCTGAAATTATTCTCACGACCTCATTGGTGGACAAAGATTCGTCATCAGCAATATTGTAGATTCCGCCAGGGATTATGTTATCGCATATAATCCGCTCAATGATGTAACACAAGTTGTCAACCGACAAAAATGAGCGCTTATTGGTGAAGGCCGCAAATGGGTACGGTATCCGTTTTACCACGAACTTATACAACAAGTTCAAATTACCTTTGTTGCCGGGCCCGTGTATCATACAAGGCCTTATGATAAACAATCTTTTACCGGGGGGCGGAGTCGTTTTAAGAAGGTAGTCTTCTGCCTGCTGCTTGGACTGCCCATAAGGGGTTTTCGGATCCGGAACTGTAGTTTCCGTCAATGTCCCATCAACGCTGTCAGCCACCGCTTTTACGCTGCTGAAGTAAATAAAGTCACTGGCGCTGCTTTTGATGAAAAGGTCGAATAAGGTCTTAGTAAGCTCTGTATTGACCGTAAAATATTCGGCGGCATTACTTGTGTTTTTCAGATCATGCGCCTTGCCCGCCAGGTGAACGATACAATCTGTTCCTGATAATTTTTCAATAGATAATTCGTCCCAGGTAAATACTTCATCCAGTAGGCCCGGCTTAGTTTCAGCACTCCTTGACAGTCCTTGTATTTGAACTTTTTGATGCAGATATTCCGCCAGGTTACTGCCTACAAAGCCCGAATAACCGGTAATTAACACTTTTTTATTCATGCATTATGGCTATTAATTGATCGATCAAACTGTCGCGGTCAAACTCCTTTTTATAAAAGGAGAGGGCATTATTTCCCATGTCAGCCCGTTCCCGCTCTGAAAGGCTAAATAAATGTAATATCCCGTCACATAAACTATTTTCATCTTCGCCCGATGCTACAATGCCTCCTCCGGATTCATTAATAATTTTTGCGCCCTCCCCGTCGAGGCACGCTATAATAGGTCTGCCGCAAGCCAAATAAGATTGGAGTTTAGAGGGTATGGTCAACGAAATAATAAAGTCTTTTTTTAATGAGATGACCAATGCATCGGCGTATGCAAAAAAATAGGGCATTTCAGTTGGCGGAAACGAGCCGAGCAATTTAAAATTGTCTTCGAGCCCATATTCCACAACCTTCTGCGAAACGTATTCTTTCATTCTGCCCTCGCCTAAGATCACCCAGCAAATATCATCGTTCTTGGCCTTCACCAACACTGCGGCCTTCAACAGCGTATCAAATGCCTGGGATTCACCTATGTTTCCGGCGAAAATAAGGTTGTGCTTTGCGGTGAAATACTTTTGATAATCCGCTTCGCGCTGCATCGGCTTATAAAACTGTTCGGTGGAGTTTGGATAGTATAGTATTTTCCTCTCCGGCACATCCTGCAACAACAAGTACTCGGTAAAAGCCCTGGATTGAACTAATATTTTATCACAACGTTTGTATACCCACCTGGTGAACTTATCAGCATATTTGATAACCCCCCTATTGTTAATACCGCCGGAAACTGACACCACATGCGGCCATAGATCCTGGACCCAGAATACAATTTTCGCTTTTGTTTTCTTTTTGAATACTATAGCCGGAACCCCTACGCTAATCGGGGAAGGCTCATACACAAATATTACATCGGGTTTGATATTCAAAAAAAGAGCTTTTAATCCACCAAAAAAAGCGAAGGATATGAAATTAAGAAAAAGCCTTACTCCGGATCCCTTGCCCCGTGCGAACAGTGGCGCCCTGATAACTTTTATGCCATTCCAGGTTTCGGTCCCCTTACTGAAAAAATTATACCCGCTATAGAACTTTCCACCCGGGTAATTGGGCTTGCCTGTAAATATGATCACTTCATGTCCGCGATCCTTAAGCCCAAGAGCGAGATCATTTATACGGAAATTTTCCGGCCAGAAATATTGTGTAACGATAAGAATTCTCATTACTTGCCGGCTTAATAATTATATAACGATTTATGCTCGAGCATCCATTTTTTCATTTCCTCTACCATTACCTGGTAAGCCGGAACATTGTAATTAAAATACGTATTATCTTTAATCAGTGATTTATCGACTTCGTAACCGTCAAATGGTTCTATACTTATGTCGCCTCGCGCAAAAACCTTTTTAAAAAGGCTTACAAGATCATATTTGCTGATCTTTTCTTCATAAACCAGGTGATAAAGCCCATACGGTTTAACTTCGATAGCCGCAGCAATGGCTTTCGCCAATTCTATCGTAGTCACACCCGTCCAATATGCTTTCGTATAACCCTTTATTTCGCCCGTTTGACTCATAAACCAATGAAACAGGCCGATCCCGTTTCTTAATTCCGGTCCGATAATCGAGGTCCTTATGGTCAAATTTTTACCATAGATCACCTCCCCTAACGCCTTCGACTGGCCATAAAAACCTGTGCCATCTTTGGGGTCGTTTAATTTATAATTCCCTTTTTTACCGTTAAATACGCAGTCGGTACTGATATGGATTAGTTTAAAACCCAATTCCTCCCCTGCTTTTGCAATAAAATGAGGCAAATAGCTATTTAACAGGATGGCTTTGCCTGGGTTTTCTTCAGCGTCTTTATTTAAAACACCAATACAATTGATCACAACATCCGGGGCCTCCTTTGCAAAAATACTTTTAAGCTGATCAAAGTCGGTGACATCCAATTTGTAAGTGGGGTCAAACAAGGTTGAATCGCGGGCAATATCGATCACTGTATGGCTGGTATGTTCTTTCAGGTAATAATAAATAACATGACCTGCCATTCCTTTTGATCCGATCAAAAGTATCTTCTTGTTTTGACTCATTTGTTCCAGATCACTTTGTTCACAATAAATGTATAGCTTTGTATCAGGCGCACAACACGGTCCGACGTGTTGTCAACATTATATTCCCAGGGCAGTGCCGTCTCGCCGGTAATTGGAGTGCCTTTAGCCAGTTCAATTGATTGCAAAACCTGGTCGCGGGTTATGCCTCCCAATACAATGGTTCCGGCATCAACCGCTTCCGGACGTTCAGTACTGGTACGTATACTTATAGCAGTAAATCCCATCATTGCAGATTCTTCGCTGATAGTGCCGCTGTCAGAAAGTACGATATAAGCATGCTTTTGCAAGTTTACATAGTCAAAAAAGCCCAATGGCTGGACATTTTGAATGAGCGGATGAAATTTGATATTGTTGGCTTCTATTCGCTTTTTTGTACGCGGGTGCGTAGAAAAAATGATAGGCATTTTGTATTTTTCAGCAACCGCATTCAAACTATCGGCTAACAATTCAAAATGGTTTTCCAGGTCGATATTCTCTTCGCGGTGGGCGCTAACAACAATATAATTGCCTTTAGTAAGGCTTAGCCGTTGCACTACATCACTTGCGGCAATCTTTGAAGCATATTTAGTAAGAACTTCTCTTAAAGGCGATCCGGTAACAAATACATGATCCTTCCTAAAACCCTCGCTAAGTAAATAACGGCGGCTATGCTCAGTATAGGTTAGGTTGATGTCGCTAATGTGGTCGGATATTTTTCTATTGATCTCCTCCGGAACATTCTGATCAAAACAGCGGTTCCCAGCTTCCATATGAAAGATCGGGATCTTTAATCTTTTTGCGGCAATAGTACACAAAACACTATTTGTATCGCCCAACACTAAAAGAGCGTCGGGCATTTCATTCGTCAGTATCTCGAACGATTTGGCTATGATATTGCCTATTGTTTCGCCTAAGTTATTACCGGCTACATTTAAAAAGTAGTTAGGCTTACGAAGCTCAAGATCTTCGAAAAAGATCTCGTTAAGCGTATAATCATAATTCTGCCCCGTATGAATGAGTATATGCTCGAAGAATAGATCGCACTTTTTTATACATTCTGCCAGCCGGATGATCTCCGGCCTGGTGCCTACAATAGTTGCAACCTTCAGTTTCTTCATAGTGCTGAATTATTAGCGGATAAAATTAAATAAACAGGTATACACCGCCGCATTTTTGTTAAATATATTCTCGGGCAAATCAAGATACAAACAAACCTCTATTAATCGGGATACTGGGCAGTGTTCAATTCTCCGAATACCTCTTTACGGATTAGCGGCAAATTAGAAAGCAACCGTTTTATTCCTTCCACATCTTCCTGCCGGGCGTTATGCGAATGATAGTCCTGCACCTTTGATATATCCTGCTCACCTTCTGAGAAATATTGATTGTAGTTCAAATCGCGGTTATCTGCAGGTATGCGGTAAAACCCTCCCATATCCTGGGCCTTCAGCATTTCCTCGCGTGTGCAAAGCGTTTCGTACAATTTTTCACCGTGACGGGTGCCGATTATCTTAATTTTATTGCTGGCTTTGCACAATTCTATCAATGCCTGTGCAAGGTCGCCTATGGTTCCCGCGGGTGCTTTGTTGACAAAAAGATCGCCCTGCTGGCCATGTTCAAAAGCAAACAATACCAGGTCAACCGCTTCATCCAGCGACATCAGGAACCTCGTCATTGCCGGGTCGGTAATAGTGATATCATCACCATTGAGTATCTGTTGCAAAAAAAGCGGTATAACAGAACCCCTTGAGGCCATAACATTGCCATATCGGGTTAAACAAATAGTAGTGGTATCCGCCGAAATGTTGCGCGAAGAGGCGATAGCTACTTTTTCCATAAGTGCCTTGGATATACCCATCGCATTGATAGGATAAGCGGCTTTATCGGTGCTTAAGCAGATGATTTTAGTTACTTTATTAGCTATAGCTGCGTCAATGGTATTTTGGGTGCCAAATACATTGGTCTTCGTAGCCTCGATAGGGAAAAATTCGCACGAGGGCACTTGCTTTAATGCCGCTGCGTGAAAAACATAATCCACGCCGCGCATAGCAGCTTCAATACTGTTGTAATCCCGAACGTCTCCGATATAAAATTTAAGTTTCGGGTTGTTCAGCGTAACACGCATGTCATGCTGCTTTTTTTCGTCGCGGGAAAATATCCGTATTTCTTTAAAATGATCAGTATGAAGGAACCTGTGTAAAACGGCATTGCCGAACGAGCCTGTGCCGCCTGTGATTAAAAGAGTTTTATCAGAAAACATAATATTATTTTTATCTACTTATCCCTGGATACAAGTTTTTTATAATAAACTTTGAAAATGGCGTAAGGTATAATATAAAAAACTCTGCTTAAAAACTCTACAAACCCCTTACTGAACTTATACTTTTCAAGCCGTTCAAGTACCTCGTTTGAAAAATTACATAGTTTATACGCAACTCTTATCGTTCCATTAAATTTATCATTTCCAAAATACAATTCTCTCCTTTTTTTAACGTAGCGCCATATAAGCGACCTTACCCTTGTTTGAACCCTTATGTTATAAGCCTTATTGCTACCATGTAATCGAACCTTCAACAATGGCTGCTGAATATATTCAAGTTTGGTATTTAAGACAGCAATACGCATCCAAAGATGTGTGTCTTCTCCGTACCTGAAATCGTCAGAAAAGCGTAATTCCGGGTGACTTTTCAAGAAATCCGTTCGTATCATCATAGTGGGTACACCAACGGGGCATGATAATATACATTTTTGAAAGACATCCCCTTTAAAGCCCGATACATCAACGTATTTTTCATCCGCAGCTTCAACATCATCGCGGAACAATGTATAATCACTGTGCGACCATATTGATTTAGTGCGCTGCATTAAGGCAACCTGCAATTCCAGTTTATCTTCATGCCAAAGGTCGTCAGCGTCATGAAAAGCAATATAATCACCCGTGGCCACCTCCATACCCGCGTTTCTTGCCGATCCGCAGCCGCCATTCTTTTTGGTAAAGTATTTAATTTGTCCCCCGTATTTTTCTAAAAATTGGGTAAGTTCAGCATCCGAACCATCGTTTACCAATATGATCTCGATATTCTTATAAGTTTGATTAAGAACACTTTCGACGGATGCTATTAACCAGTCAATTCTTGTATAATAAAATGGTATAATAACACTTACTTTGCCAGCCATAGGTAAACTTATTCTTTAAAGCATATTTATTGTACGTAATAGCTGTTCTTCATGGGGGTACTTATTTGCGCCCAGGTACGAAAGAACTGTTTCTTTTGCACTTTGCGCAATGGCCGCTACAGCATTGTAGTCTTTTAATATATTATATATAACATCGCCCATTTCATGTGGCTTCTTTACCGGTAACTGGTAGCAATTAACATTATTCTTCATCAGGTTACCGATTGTTCCAACAAAGGTTGTAGCTATTGGCAATCCTAATATAGATGCTTCATAAATTACTCTTGGAAAGCCTTCGTCATGGCTTGGAAATACAAACAAATCAGAATTAAGATAATATTTTTTTAATTCCTCTTTCTTACTCACAGACCCATGAAAAAGGATCATTTCAGAAAGGTCCAGTTGATCTGCAAGTTCTTTTATCTTTAAGACTTCCGGTCCATCGCCGACAACGTCGAGAACAAAATTAACCAATCCCAATTCGCGCACTCTTTTTACGGCGTATATTAAATCAAAGGTTCCCTTTCTTGTTTCCAACCTTCCGACATATAATAGCCTGTACTGGCTTTTTTGCGCATATTGCCTGCCTATAACCACATCTTGTTCGTTATAATCTATCATCGGCCTGATAGTTTGCGCATTACCGCCAAAACTTATAATCTGATCAGTAAACTGGCTGGAAACGGTCAGCACAATCTGAGCGCGCTTATAAAAAAACCTGGCCAATCCTGACGCGACATCTTTTTCGCCCCTAATATACATGCCAAATTTTTTCCCTTGAACAAAAGCGAAGAAACACATTATTTTAGACAGATGTCCCGGGTAAAACACATAAAAAAAATCAGCCTTTTTCAAATAAAAATAACCCCGATATGCTGCCCGCACATAGTTTAGAAATTTATACTTCGTCCACGAAACGTTGAGGATGTTTATCCCTTTGCCCGATATTTTAAAATCTGCCAATCTACGGCTTTGAGCGAATCGCATCTTAAAATGAAACAAAGTTAATTTATCAGTATTCCTTGATAGCGTAACTAAAAACCCCCCTGTACTGCTCTCAATATAAATTTCATCATTGTCCTCGAACATCGCATCATTGGTAACTACCAGTATCTTCATTTAGGTTATTGATTATGGTGCATAAAAAATCAAGTTTCTGCTGGTGTTGTCCAAACTGACCTTTAGTCGCTGATGAACAACCCTTCGTACAGACTTTCTCTTTTATAATTTTCTTGTTTATTAAAAACGGAGTAGTAGGGGTACCATATATCATACCTGCGCGTTCCCTGTACGATATACGAAGTATCGGAAAAGTAATACAGGAGCTTAGGTACAAAAGCTATAGCAATAACTACCGTTATTATTATCTTCTTCGTACGAAGATAATAATCGTTTTGGTACACTTTATTCAATAAATCAGCAAAATATATAGCCATAAACGGCGTCATATAATTTAGGAATCTGTTGAAACCGGAAAATCCAACTGTAATGGTGGCTATGAGAAAATAGGCGAAATACAGTTCTTTGAACTGTAGTTTACCGCCAAGCTTCTTCTCGTTAAAATAAGCCAGTGCTGCCGGAAATAGGAAATAAATTGCAAATAAATATAACATCCCATTAACGTTCGATTTTATTATTGAATAGCTATTAAAGCGTGATGAGATACGCTCGTTAAATATGAAAAGTTTAAGGAAAAGCTTAAACGTATCGGGGATATATGTAATAAGCACAAATATCAATATCAACAAAAAGAATGTAAAGGTTCTTATTTTGATGTTTTTTAAAATTGGAAGAACAAACAGTATCAAAGCTGAGGAATGAAATAAAAAGGCGAGTAAGGCGCAGATATAAAACTTCACCCATTTTCCTTCCTTATAATAAGGGTACGCCAGGAGAAAAATACATATTGCAAGAGCCTCGCGCATTACCTCCATATTAAAGTATACATAAAAAATGAGATAATATATAAGGATACAGGTAAACCGGTTCGCCGTATTTTTTTTAATAAAGTAATACACAATCGTATTTACCACAATGGCGTGGATAATTTGAAAAAATGTAAAATCATCAATAATTGACTTGCATACCGAAGAAAAGATGACCCATAGTGGGTCGAACTGGGCTTTTGCAAAATTGAACTTGCTTAAATCCCTTAAATAAGGTATGTCTGAAAAAAAATTAAGGTAAGATATTGAATCTCCGCCAACCTTATAACGTAAGCCCGAAAAGACGATCATAACAAAAAGGGCAAAGTTGTACCAGCGGCTTGCACTTTTCCCCGTCCTGCCCATACCCGGCGATTTCTTGAAATCGAACTTAATTGCTAATGCCAGAAAGAATACCAGCAAAAAAAGATATATCATATAAAAAAGCCGTTTATCGTACTAATCATTTCCTTGTAGTCGTGCAGCATGAGCTTCTTTGAATGCATTGAGATATTTAAAAAAAGTAAAGCTATAGAAAAAGACGGTAAAGACCGCTATTGCGGCCCTTACACCCAGTGACGGCAAAATATACATTGACCCAATTGCCAGAATAAATGCCGGTAATGACTGCAGAATAAATTTGTAAGCATTATAGGGAATATAGTATAGCTTGTTCGACACAATCCAACTAATTCCCAGCAAAACAACGTTGGTTAATACCATGGAATATACCACGCCGTATAGTCCGTAAAACTTTATAAAAAAGTATAGACTAAGGAGGTTGACTGCTACTGATAAAAAAAATGTAAACGATAAATATTTTGTTTTTTCGGTAAACTTAGGCCCGATATCCACTATCTCTTTAAATATCATAAGCGAATTATATAAGGCTAATCCCCCTAAATAATGATATGCGTTATAAAATTGTTTCGAAGCTATGATGCCAACCATTTCTTTTGAAAATAATGACAACAACGCCACCACCAGGTAAACTGGTCCGGCCAGCAAAAGCAACACCTGCGCAAAAACCTTTTTATGGCCCGGATTCTTTAATTGTTCAAACATAAATGGCGCCCAAGCCATAACGAAAGCGGTATAAACTAATTGCAGCACTGACGCGAGACGTAATGAAAGTGAATATATACCCACGGACGCAATAGTCAAATATCCCACCATAAAAAACCTGTTGGCGTATGTAAGCAATATGCTTCCGATGCGGGCCGGGAACTGAGGCAATGCGTAAACAGCGGATTTTCTTAGAAAATCGCCGGAAAAACTATGATTGCTGAATTTCCTTACTGAAAAGAAAAGCACGACCGAAGATATTATTAATCCGATAAGTTGTGCATAAAATACCCCAAATATGCCTTTTTTTAACCATACTACAAAGACTAAAATAAACAGTACTGTTAAAAAAACCTTTAAAAGGATCATCGAGGCAAAACGTATGTTTTTCTTTTCATATCGCAAAACCACCAATGCCAGCATTGAATAATTAATAAAGACCAACTGCAAAGAAGCCAGCTTAATTACACCAGAATAGTTAGCATTTTTAAATATAAGCATGGAAACCTCTTGAGCGAAGATTATCAGAAACACAGTAATGATTAAGGACAGTAAAGTAATTGCTGCAATTATTGTGGATATGAAAATATGCTTTTGCTTGCCTTCATATTCATAATAGTATCGTTGCAGCGAGGTCTCTAACTGTAAATGGGCAAATATTGAAACCACGCCTATTACAACCTGCACAAGATCAATTGCGCCGAACTCAGCGGTTGTAAAGTAATGAGTATAAATGGGTAACAATACAAACGCAATCAGCCGTTCAACCGTTGAAGCTAAACCAAACGAAAGGAAGGACTTAATGAATTCACGCATTGCAGAGTATCCAGCTATTTGTGGCCTATAAAGTAAAACGTTTTATCCAGTTATCAACGTCATAAAACGACAAAATTTCATCCTTTACAGGTCTGTACGGCATATTTAAAAAATGCACCAAAGACTCTTCTTTATCAATACCTATTACGAAAATATTATTCGGATGATAAAAATCATTTTGCTTTATTGATAAATCATTCGTAATCAATTTCTTCTTGAAAAAAAGCGCCTCCAGCGGTCTTAATGTCAGGCCGGTTTGCCCTTCCTGGATATAATCCAAAATAGCCTTGCTTTTTGAAACAATGTTCAAATATTCCTGGTAACCAAAGGGTGGAAACTGGCCTTTATAATTCGCCTTCTTAGCACCATCATCTACAATATAAAAATATGATTTTAGATGAAGCTCATCGATTTTACACCTGATTTCTTCGAGATGGGCCTTGCGTCCTTTGTCGGCACCAAAAAAAATCACATCATAAATAACATCATTTTGCGGTAATACTATGTTGTCAAAATAAAATTGCGTATTGTACTTCATAAGATACTTTTCACAGTCGCTCCTATCAAATGACCATTTTTCGCATAGTTCGTTTGGGATATCGTCGGGGTTACTGCTTCTGAATACAGGATTCCAATACCAGTAAATCACTCTTATCTCAGGGTTAATAGATTTAATAAACTTTAAGACTTTGTTATATTCCGAAGAAAAAATAATTACTGTTTTTGCGTCCGCCAATTCATTTTTCCATTCTGAATACCAAATGGTTTCAGGCATTTTTAAAATAAAAAAGATCTTTCGAAGTAAACGGGGAATAAAAGCCAGCTTACTAAATAAAGAGTATGTTTTGATGCCTTTTTTATTAAAAAAAGGCACAAAATACTTTAGCGAATCGTATATAAGTATGGGCTTCCTATCATTATATTTATCCATATACTACTGTATCTCCGGTCACCAACTTCCCTTTAATAATGGATTATAATTGCTGTTTACTTTAGGTTTTCCCAGTACCATGATACAGCCTCCTTTAATCCCTCTTTAATTTTATGTGTTGGTTTATAATTTAACAAATTTTGGGCTTTTGTAATGCTGGCGAGTGAATGGGGGATATCGCCGACCCTTGCTGGGCCATGTACAACTTCCACATTAGCAATAGTGGGGTCGTATTCCGATAAAAATTGCTTGAGGTAACCTGTTAGTTCGTTGAGCGTGGTCTGGTCTCCAACGGCAGTGTTATATATTGTATTTATTGCCTGACGATTGTCAGTAAACATGGCCAGCATATTCATTTGGACCACATTATCGATGTAAGTGAAATCTCTTGAATAATCGCCTGTGCCGTTAATTACCGGGCTCTCGTGCGCAATTAGCTGCATTACAAACTTAGGAATAACAGCAGCGTAAGCCCCTTTGGGGTCCTGCCTGCGCCCAAATACATTAAAATATCGCAATCCTATTGTTTCTATGCCATAAGTCTTACTGAAAATTTCAGCATACAACTCATTTACATATTTAGTGATAGCATAAGGCGATAAAGGTTTGCCAATCTTTTCTTCTATTTTGGGTAATGTTTCCGAATCGCCATAGGTTGACGAACTGGCGGCGTAAACAAAACGCTTAATCTTTGCGTCTTTCGAGGCTATCAGCATATTCAAGAAGCCACATATATTAACTTCATTGGTAGTAAAGGGGTCGTTAATAGATCTTGGAACGGAACCCAAAGCAGCCTGATGGCTGACATAATCTATCCCCTGCACGACACTATTGCAGGTTTTTGGGTCGCGAATATCACCTTCTATAAGTTCAAAAGCGCGGTTTGACAAAAATGATTCAACATTTTTTTGCGAACCCGTAGAAAAATTATCTAAAACCTTAACCTTTCGGGCGTTTTTCTTCAATAGATATTCCACAATATTTGATCCGATGAAACCGGCACCCCCGGTAACCAAAAAACTACTGGAATTTATCTCTTCGGTGTTAAAAGGCATCTTTTTTATACTATTTTATAACCTACCATCAATCAAAGTTCTGGGAAGTACTCCTTTGACGTCGTATATAACTCTTTTGGTCTTGCATAAAGCAGAAATATCAACACTTCTGAACAAATCATGCGCAACAGCTAAGATCACAGCGTCAAAATCGCATGCATCATCGAGGTGTTTTACCGAATGGATGCCATATTCATGTTCTACATCTTCCGGATCAGCTAGCGGATCAAAAACGGTAATATCTACCTGATAATCCTTCAGATTACGCAGAATATCGGCGACCTTGGAGTTACGTACATCAGGGCAATTTTCTTTAAAGGTCATACCCATTATCAATATTTTCGAGTTTTTGACGGGAATGTCCTTTTTTATCATCAGTTTCACCGCCTCATGAGCAATGTATTCGCCAATTCCGTCATTTAATCGTCTGCCGGCTAGTATAATTTCAGGATGATAACCTGCTTCCTGGGCTTTCTGAGCCAGGTAATAAGGGTCGACCCCTATACAATGCCCCCCTACAAGGCCAGGTTTAAACTTTAAAAAATTCCATTTGGTACCGGCTGCCTGCAACACTTCGTTAGTATCAATACCCAAGCGGTTGAATATCTTCGCCAATTCATTTACAAATGCTATGTTGATATCCCTCTGTGTGTTTTCAATTACTTTTGCCGCTTCGGCAACCTTTATCGAAGAAGCCCGATGAGTACCGGCAGTTATAATAGATGCATAAAGCCTATCTATAGTTTCGGCCGCTTCAGGTGCAGATCCTGAAGTAATTTTCAATATCTTAGATACTGTATGCTCTTTGTCCCCTGGGTTGATTCTTTCCGGTGAATATCCGGCATAGAAGTCTTGGTTTAGCTTCAAGCCAGAGGTTTTTTCAAGAACAGGCACACACTCTTCTTCTGTAGCGCCTGGATAAACGGTTGACTCGTATATAACTATATCATTTTGCTTCAGCACCTTTCCCACCGTTTCGCTGGCCTTGTATAAAGGTGTCAGGTCGGGGCGATTATTTTTATCTATGGGAGTAGGCACGGTTACAATAAAAATATTACAATCCTTTATTGCTTCCGGATCGGCGCTACAGACCAATCCCATTGAGGTAATACTGCCGGCAGCTAATACTTGGTGCAACAATTCAGCCTCTATTTCACATGTTCGGTCGTGCCCTGTACTTAACTCTGATATTCGCGAAATATTGATATCAAATCCAATAACTTTATATTTCTTTGCAAATTCTACCGCCAAAGGCAATCCCACATAGCCTAAGCCAATAACACCTATCTTATAATCGGTTAAGGCTATGTCCTGTACTATTGATTCTTGTTTTAAGGCCATATTTAATGTGAACACATATATAAGTTGCAATTAGGGTGTCTAGATCCGCAGGAATGATGTTAGCATTGGCTTCCTGAATAAAATACCATGCCTTATTCTTTAAAGGAGCATTTTATTTACCATCATTAAATAAACGCTTTAATTTAGAAGGCTTAACGGTGTCGCTCGAGTCATAATATTCACCATACCCGTAACCATAACCATAAGTGCGCTGCATATCAATCGAATTGATTATGACATTCATGTTATTAAACTTTTTGCTTTTGTACAGGTTATCTATGGCATTCACCTGATGTTTTGCAGTGTAATTGTGTCGTATTATAAATAATGTAACATCGCTATATGCACTTAATATTTGTGCATCTGTCACCAAGCCTACAGGAGGTGCATCCAAAATCACATAATCAAATTCCTTTTTTAGTGATTCTATGAGCGTTCCAATCCGCCCATTCATTAACAATTCAGCCGGATTAGGTGGTATAGGTCCGCTGGTTATTATATAGTAATTACTTTGTTGCGGGATGCCTATTATCATTTCAGATGCAGAAGCTTTTCCAACCAAATAATTGGATAATCCAAGCTTGTTCTCTACTTCAAGGCTTACATGCAATTTGGGTTTTCTTAAATCCAATTCAAGAATTACTACTTTCTTACCTGACATGGCAAGGCTGGCGCCTAGGTTCACCGAAATAAAAGATTTACCTTCGCCACTTATACTAGAGGTAAACAGTATTACCTTTTGGCTTTCCTTTGGAATTACAAATTGCAAATTGGTGCGCAGCGCCCTGATTTGCTCTGCTACCATTGACCGGGGTTTGAGGCTAACCAGTAACCCGGCAGGGTCGTCAGATTGCGATATTTCTGCCAGAATAGGTGCATTGGTTACTTTCTGTACATCCTGCCGGCCAGTAACTCTAAAATTCATTAAATCTTTTAAATATATAATCCCCGCAGGAATACAAAGACCGACAATTAAAAACAACACATAAACAAGGATTTTAACTGGCTTAACGGGAAATTTGCTGCTGCGAGCACGATCGATAGTCCTGCTATCTGGCACTTCAGAAGCCAGCTTCATAGCTGTTTCCTCACGCTTTTGCAGCAAGTACATATACAAGGTGTCCTGTAGATGCTGCTGACGCATTACGTCAAGTAACCCGCGTTCCTGTGACGGTACTTTTCTTATAGAGCTTTCAAAATCATTATTCTTATTTTCTAACTGTTTTCTAGTTACTTCGAGTCCGGTAGCTAAATTTTGAACAGAAGTATTAATTGCCTTCTTTAAAGCCAAAATCTGATCATCGTACGATTTTACTATAGGATTGGATTCAGGTACCGTTTGAAGCAAGCTCAGCCTTCGTTGTTGAACGTCTCCCAAATTTGCTACCAACCCCAATAGAGTTGCGTCATCTACACCTAACATTGAAGGCAGGTTCGACGGGTTATTATTATTGTTATTCAGATATTGCTGCAAGTTTTTTAATACATTAAGCTGTATTACTACTTTATTCAATTGTGCGTCATTATCGCCAACCCCCTGCAATAAAATCTGAGATTGCGAGCCAATATTTGCAATCCGGTTCTGTGATTTATAATCCTCTACATTTTTCTCGACCGATCCGAGCGTTTCTTTGATATTTTCTAGCCGGCCGTTAATAAATGATAATGTAGTTGAATTTATAATGTTCTTATCTTCAATAGCGGCGAGATTATACTCGTCTATCAATTTATTCAAAAAATCTTTACCTCGTTCAGGTATAGCATCTTCAATGGTAATTATCAATACAGTGGCCTGCTTGCTTGCGGGATCTACCTTCAGTTGATCGCTATAATCCTCAATCAGATTGTCGATATCATTAAACTGAACTCTAAACAATTGGTTAAAAGGTCCGCTCCATTTTGGTTCTTTTGCGATGGTTATTACGCCTTCAGCAGTTTGGTGTGGCAGATTTAATGGCACCTTCTTGCCATTAATTTCGGCTGTTGTTGAATTAATTAACCTGATTTCTAACTGATCCTTATATTCAGCATGTGGCGTGGGACGAACAAGCTTTACCTCAAAGGGAATATTCCCATATACCTCGTGCTTTCTAACACCATTGGTTGTATAATAAGAGGTTTGAAGGTTCAACGCTCTTATTATCTTTTCAATTATATCCTTTGATTTTAATATTTGAACTTCATTATCAACGATTTTATTGGATGAAAAAAGATCAAGGTCTTTTAAAAGGTCATTCTGACCACTTGCTGATTTATTGTCTGGTTTAATCAACAGATCTGTTTCTATTTTATACTTGGGTGTAGTTAATCTTAAATAGATATACCCTAATCCTATAAAAAAGATAATAGAAAATAAAAACCATTTCCAGTACCTTAAGTAGTTAAATATTGTTTCCCTTAAGTCAGTCTCGAGACTCTTTTGTTCATTAGGATCAACTTTGTCCTCGTTCACACTCATTAATTCTGAATTGTTAGAAATAAAATAATAATATCAATTATCGTTTGCTGTAAACAAAAATGATCGAAAGAAATGACAGCGCACTCAAGACGATCGGAAGAATTTGATAAGTTTTATCGGTTTGCGCAATTCTGCCCTTGCTGGGTTCCACATAGATTACATCGTTAGAGTGCAGATAGTAATACGGGGAATTGTAAACCTCACGAGTGTTCAAATTTACCCTGCCAAATTCCTTCTTCCCGTTGACATCCCTTATCACAAGCACATTATCGCGCTTCCCAAAAATCGTCATATCACCAGCCAGGCTTAAAGCTTCGGGCAGAGTTATCGTTTCGTTTGGTATCACATACACAGAGGGCCTCGCAACCTCACCTAGTACTGAAATTTTGTAATTAAGAAGTCGTACATTAACAGTAGGGTCTTTCAAATAATACTTCAAACGATTTTTTATTGTATCCCTTGCAGCTGATGTAGTCAGGCCCGCTATTTTTATTATTCCCAAAAGTGGCAGTTCTATTTTCCCCTCGGCATCCACCAGATAACTTGACGCCACCGTTGGACTCAATGCAGGAGCCGCATTTACCGCCGCCGTCGATTGGGTCGAAGTAGAATTATTGTCCTGTGTCACCGGCATTGTCGAAAAAGGGTTAAAAAAGCTACTGGCCACAGGGTTCAGCGACCCGATAGGAATAGCCAGTATATCACCCGGTTGTATTTTGGGTATATAGGCTTGCGCAACCGCTATCGTATCAGATTGATTTAATGCTTTTTGAAAGTATGCTATTTGCTTTTGCTGAACGCATGAGGTCAAACAGAAAATAATTATGAAGGGGAGGAGAATATATTGACAGATCGTTTTTTTCATAGATGGGGTTACGTAACCTCGTGATTTCAATGGCGTCAAAAATAGTTTTTTTTGGTTAAAAACAAAGTATAGTTTCAAAGGTCCGGACTTACGCTTTTGGCTTTCAATTTAGCATAATTTTTTTATTCTTAATCGCCTTCATTGAAAAAATTTTCTTTCATATCGTCTATTTCCCGGCGATCGCGTTTGGTAGGTCGCCCCTCGCCCCTGTCCCGTTTAAGCAAGGGTGCATGGAACATAGTTTTATACTGGATGGTATGCTCAACAGGCGTTTCGTCGGCAAAAAAATTGACAACATTTTTGGCATCCATCCGGTTCTCAAGTAAGCCCGTAACGCGGATCACTTTGCGTTCGATCCCCCTGGAAACCTGGTAAATTTCTCCCACTTTCACTTCGTGCGATGGTTTTATATTTTGCCCGTCCAGTTTCACCCGGCCGGCTTTGCAAGCCTCCGTGGCAAGCGTGCGTGTTTTAAATATCCTTATTGCCCAAAGGTATTTGTCTATTCTTAATTTCTCTTTCTCCGGCATATTTACTTAGCTAATCTGTTGCACGTGGATATTAAAGCCGCGTGAGTTTTATGCAAACAAATTTCCTCTAAAATTCCTTTACTTTGTCAAAAGTTTTATACACTGATGCAAAATCTAAAGAAATTGATCGAAGAAGCGTGGGAAGACCGTAACCTGCTGGATAACCATGACTATACTACCGCTATTGAAACCGTGATACAACGCCTGGACAGGGGCGAACTGCGCGTGGCCGAGCCCATCGGCAACCGCTGGCATACCAACGACTGGATAAAGAAGGCCGTGATATTGTATTTCCCGATCAGGAAAATGCAGGAAATAGAAGTTGGTCCTTTTGTTTTCCACGATAAAATGAAGTTAAAGACCGATTATAAAAAAACAGGCGTGCGCGTTGTGCCTCATGCTATAGCGCGGTATGGCGCTTACCTGGCAAAAGGAGTCATTCTAATGCCCTCCTATGTCAATATCGGCGCCTATGTGGATGAGGGAACTATGGTTGATACCTGGGCTACTGTAGGCTCTTGCGCGCAGGTTGGTAAGAATTGCCACCTGAGCGGCGGTGTTGGTATTGGCGGGGTGCTGGAACCCGTGCAGGCTGCACCGGTAATTATAGAGGATAATTGCTTTTTAGGCTCACGCGCCATTGTGGTAGAAGGGGTTCATTTGGAAAAGGACGTTGTTTTGGGCGCCAATGTTGTCCTGACAGCTTCAACAAAGATTATCGATGTAACAGGGGAATCACCGGTAGAATATAAAGGCCACGTACCAGAGCGATCGGTAGTAATACCCGGATCGTATACCAAAAAATTCCCTGCCGGCGATTACCAGGTTCCCTGTGCGCTAATTATAGGTAAACGGAAAGAGTCGACTGATAAAAAGACCTCTCTTAACGATGCCTTGAGAGAAAACAATGTTGCTGTTTAAGTTATGGGTGAATGCCTGTCGCAAGTCCGGATAACTATATTGTACTATGCGGATAGGTTATGATGCAAAGCGGGCCTTTCTGAACCGTACAGGGCTGGGTAACTACAGTCGTTGGCTCATCCGGTCGTTGACATCTTTTTATCCCCACAACATCTATTATCTATACACGCCAAAAAAAAAACAAGGTAACGGCATTAGTTTCCCGGATGGTTTATATAATGTCACCATTGTGCTTCCTGCTTCAAATCTTATTCCCGCACTCTGGCGCATCGCGGGAATAGTTAAAGATCTGAAGCGCGACCAAATCGAGCTCTATCATGGCCTCAGTCACGAGTTGCCCGCAAATATTGATAAAAGTGGCATCAAATCCGTTGTGACAGTTCATGACCTGATATTCATGCGTTTCCCGCGATATTTTGGGGCGATTAACCGGTTTATCTATCGAACAAAATTAAAATATGCATGTCGTGTCGCTGATAAGATCATCGCTATAAGCGAACGAACCAAACAGGATTTGATCGAATTATTGAAGGTTCCGCCCGACAAAATAGAAGTGATATACCAAGGTTGCGACCCGGCGTTTAGACAGGATGCCACGAGTCAGGAAAAACAAGCCGTTTTAGAAAAATACAACCTGCCGGGCGAATTCATTTTAAGTGTCGGGACGATCGAGGAACGAAAAAATTTGCTTTTGCTTATTAAAGCGCTGCCTGGGGTTACTAGTCCGATTAAATTGGTAGCAATTGGGCGTCAAACTAGTTATACGAAAAAGGTAAAACAGTTGGTTAATGGCCTTGGCCTGAACAACCGTGTCATCTTTTTGGATACTGTGAATTTTACCGACCTGCCTGCTATTTACCAATCGGCAAAGGTATTTGTCTACCCCTCCCGTTATGAAGGATTTGGCATCCCCGTGCTGGAAGCGTTGTGCTCGGGCGCGCCGGTAATTGCAGCTACAGGTTCATGCCTGGAAGAAGCCGGTGGCCCAGATAGCCTATACGTAGATCCTGATATGGAAAAAGATCTTGCTGAAAAAATAAATATGGTTTTGACCGATGAAACCCTGCGCCAAAAAATGACCGTTAAAGGCAAGGAATATTCCAGTAATTTTGATGACGAGAAATTGGCCGCTCAAATGATGGTCGTTTACCAAAAAATAAGCCAGCATGCTTAGAGACGAAGTTGCCAAAGCGCTGAAAGTGATACAGGAAGGCGGTATTATTCTTTATCCCACGGATACGATATGGGGTATTGGCTGCGACGCTTCTAATACTGAAGCCGTTAAAAAAATATATCAACTTAAGCAGCGGGATGAAGCCAAAAGCATGATCATTCTGTTGGATACAGAGAATAAGCTGGAAAGCTATGTCAGAGAAGTGCCTTCCATAGCCTACGACCTGATAGCGTACGCCGAAAATCCGCTTACGCTGGTAATGCCCGGCGCTAAAAATATTTCGCCGGCTCTCATAGGCGAAGATGGCACCGTGGGTATCCGGATCGCAAAACACGATTTTTGCCAGCAATTGATCCAGCGTTTGCGGAAGCCGCTAGTATCGACTTCAGCGAACCTGAGCGGCAAGCCCTCGCCGCAGAATTTTTACCAGGTAGACCAGGAAATTATAGACGGTGTAGACTATGTTGTCAACCTCGAGCAGCATAGCACCGAGCTAAAAAAACCGTCTACCATTATGCGTCTGCAACCCGACGGCCGGTTCGAATTTATCCGCCGATAATTTATTTATGGTTTTAGCCGCAGTATTTCCGATTTTTGTAGCGCGTTGATCAATATGAAGCAGCACCTGCAACACCCTTTATTTAATATTATCTCAAAAACGGCAGAGGAACTGAACGTTCGTGCTTATGTCATCGGCGGTTTTGTGCGCGACCTGTTTTTGAACCGGTTATCAAAGGATATTGATATTGTCGTCATCGGCGATGGTATCCCCTTCGCTGAAGCTGTAGCAAAAAAAATGAAGGTGAGGCTGGCCGTATTTAAGAATTTTGGTACCGCCCAACTCAAATACAAAGATGCCGAAGTAGAATTTGTGGGCGCGCGTAAGGAGTCATACCGTTCACATTCACGCAAACCCATAGTTGAAAATGGCTCGCTTGAAGATGATCAGAAACGGCGCGATTTCACCATCAACGCGCTTGCGCTGGCTTTGCATCCGGGTGAGTTCGGTGAATTACTCGACCCATTCGAGGGCGTTACGGACCTGGAACGAAAACTGATCAGGACGCCCCTCGACCCTGTTGAAACATTTTCGGACGACCCTTTGCGGATGCTGCGGGCCGTGCGCTTTGCGTCGCAGCTCAATTTTACTATCGATCCAATTGCTTTGGAGGCTATCAAGGCCAACGTGGAGCGTATTTCCATTATATCACAAGAAAGAATAACCGACGAATTAAATAAGATCATACTGTCGCCCAAACCTTCAACCGGGTTCAAATATTTGTTTGATACGGGCCTATTAAAAAAGATATTTCCGTTAATGGCCAATTTATATGGCGTGGATTATATAGATGGCAAGGGACACAAGGACAATTTTTACCATACCCTACAGGTTTTAGATAATATTTCGGAAACGACAAACGATCTTTGGCTACGATGGGCCGCCATCCTGCACGATATTGCAAAACCCGCTACCAAACGCTTTGAGCCGGGGCACGGCTGGACATTTCATGGGCACGAAGACAAAGGAGCGCGTATGGTGCCCAAAATATTCGCCCATTTTAAGCTTCCGCTGAATGAAAAAATGAAGTTCGTACAAAAAATGGTACAACTTCATTTGCGTCCTATCGTATTAGCGCAGGAAATAGTTACCGAGTCGGCCGTTCGCAGGTTGCTTTTTGACGCGGGTGATGACATTGATGCCTTGATGCTGTTGTGTAAAGCAGACATTACGACAAAAAACGAATATAAAGTAAAAAAGTACCGCAATAATTTTGAACTGGTACAGCAAAAGTTAAAAGATGTTGAAGAACGCGACAAGCTACGCAATTGGCAGCCTCCCGTTACCGGGAATGACATTATGCACATATTTGGCTTGAAAGAGGGCCGTGAGGTAGGTATAATCAAAAACCAGATAAGGGAGGCGATACTGGAAGGCGAAATACCTAACTCGCGGGATGAGGCGATCAACTACACCATACGTAAAGGCGAAGAAATTGGCTTAAAAGTTGTGGCGAACATTATTTAAATTTTAAACATTATTTTTGTACACTATTATCACCATTTAAATTTCAATGGCACTATACAGATTCAAGGTTTCTTTCGAGGATTATGACGAAGTGGTAAGGGAGATTGATGTAAAATCCAATCAAACATTTGAAGACCTTCATCGTGCAATACACCAGGCTATTGGCTACAATTGCGAATATCCCTCGTCTTTCTATATCAGCAACGATCAATGGATAAAAGGCGAAGAAATTACGTTTATGCCCAATCAGCGTAGAATAGATCGTGGCATCGCGTTAATGGATAAAGTAAAACTGAGCAACCGCATTGACGACCCGCATCAAAAGTTTTATTATACATTCAATTTCGACCGTCCATTTGATTTCCATATAGAGTTATTGAGGATTATCCTGGATGAAACTCCAGGCACCACCTACCCCGCTGTTGTCAGATCAGCCGGTGAACCGCCAAAGCAATTTGGCAACATTTTCAATCCAACCGTTTTGCCACCGGTAAATGAAGATTTCGATTTTCTGAATGAGCTGGAATATTCCGAAGAAGATGCGGAGGAAGGCTTTACAGAGGTGGCCGATGTTGATGAGGTAGTTGACGCCGATGAACCAATAGTAAGAGGCATTGACGACGAAGAGGAAGAAGCGGACGAATTTGGGAGCGAGTTTTCTGATAACGAAGGCTTTGAAGACGAAGGGCATACTCCGCATCACGACGAATACTAAATTGGCTTATAGTTCATGGTTCATAGATCATAGCGCATCATGGTATGTTATAGAGTTTATGTGCCCTGCAATAGCCATGAACCATGAACCATGAACCATGAACTTAAGACTCTAATCGTCATTCTCGGACCAACAGCGTCGGGTAAAACGGCGCTGGCTATCGAACTGGCAAATAAGCTCGAAACCGAGATCATTTCTGCCGATTCAAGGCAAGTTTTTAAGGAAATGGCGATTGGCACGGCCAAGCCTACGCCGGAAGAACTGAAACAGGCAAAGCATCACTTCATTGACTCTCATTCGATTACCGAAAATTTTTCGGTGGGTGATTTTGAGCAGGCTGGCCTCGCTATACTCGAAAAGATCTTTGAAACTCATGACACGGCGGTAATGGTCGGCGGTTCTGGCTTGTATATTAAAGCCATCTGCGAGGGTTTTGATGATCTGCCAACAGCTTCGCCTGAGATCAGGAGCAAGCTAAACCGCGAATTTGAAGAACAGGGCATTACCCACCTGCAGGGAAAATTGAAAGACGCTGACCCTGTATATTATGCCCAGGTGGACCTGAATAACCCCCAACGGCTGATACGCGCGTTGGAAGTTTTTGAACAAACCGGGGTACCGTTCTCTTCTTACAGAAAAGCGGTGTTAAGCCCAAGGCCGTTCAGAGTTATAAAGATTGGTATTGATCTGCCACGAGAAATTTTATACCAGCGTATCAATCGACGGGTTGATGAAATGGTAAAACAGGGCCTGATCGCAGAGGTCGAGTCATTGTTGCCTTACCGGCATCTCAATGCATTAAATACGGTTGGTTATAGCGAGCTATTCGATTACTTTGATAACAAAACTGACCTGGAAACCGCGATAGCGCTTATCAAACAAAATACCCGTCGCTTTGCCAAACGGCAAATGACCTGGTTTAGAAAAGATCAGCAAATCAGGTGGCTTACACCGGGCGAAGGGGACAGCACGGATGTTATTCTGCGCAAACTTGACTATTGAAGGAGCTTTTTCAGATACATGCCATAGCCGCTTTTGATATATTTTTCAGCAAGGGCACTTAGCTGTTTCGCATCGATAAACCCATTGCGGAATGCGATCTCTTCAATGCAACCTATTTTGGTATCCTGGCGTTTTTCTATCACCCGGACAAATTCCGTGGCGTCGCTCAGCGAATCAAAGGTCCCGGTATCCAGCCATGCCGTACCCCGGTCCATTACACCTACGTGCAGTTTTTTCGCTTCCAGGTAAACCCTGTTCACATCCGTGATCTCGTATTCGCCGCGTGGCGATGGCTTGATATTCTTAGCGATTTCCATTACGGCGTTATCATAAAAATACAACCCGGGTACGGCATACGACGACTTAGGATTTACTGGCTTTTCTTCGATAGATAATGCTGTAAACTCACTGTCAAATTCAACTACGCCATATCTTTCGGGATCAGAAACTTTATAGGCGAATATCGCCGCGCCTTCAACATTATTGAACTGCTTGATCAATCTGCCAAAACCGCTCCCATAAAATATATTATCGCCCAATATCAAAGCTACCTTGTCATCACCGATAAACTGCTCGCCTATCACAAATGCCTGCGCCAGCCCGTTGGGTACCGCCTGCACCGCATATACAAAATGACAGCCAAGGTCCTTTCCATCGCCCAGCAACCTCCTGAAGCTTTCGCTATCTTCAGGTGTTGTGATAATTAAAATCTCGCGGATATCAGCCATCATCAGCACCGAAAGGGGGTAATAGATCATCGGCTTATCATAGATCGGCATCAGTTGCTTACTGATGGCTTTAGTAATTGGAAAGAGCCGGGTGCCCGACCCGCCTGCTAGTATGATACCCTTCATAGATCAAATTAAAGTTTGCTGATACAAGTTATTAAACTATCGCGCCAATAGGGGACTTCGATATTAAATGTCTGTTTTATTTTCGACTTATCCATAACAGAATAAGCCGGCCTAACGGCTCGTGTGGGGTATTCGGACGTCCTGATGGGCAAAGCTTTCACCTTCGTTCCCGATATGTCAAAAATGGCCTTTGCAAAATCGTACCATGAAGCAACGCCTTCGTTACTGTAATGGTATGTGCCGTATGCATCCTTGCCGCTGGAGATAATTTGCAGGATACAATCGGCCAGGTCCATGGCATAAGTTGGTGTGCCAACCTGGTCGGCAATAATGCGTAACTCATCCCGCTCGGCGCCCAGCTTCAGCATCGTTTTTACGAAATTGTTGCCATACTCCGAGTATAGCCAACTGGTACGCAGGGTATAATATTTTTCCAGCGACGCAGAAACGGCCAGTTCGCCCTCCAATTTGGTCAAACCATAAATATTGATGGGCTCGGCAACATCATCTTCAACAAGCGGGATTGGTTTATCCCCTTTAAAAATAAAGTCCGTAGATGTATGGATCATCACCGCACCAAATTGCTGACATAATTCGGCAATATTAGCAGCACCCGTCTTATTAATAGCGCGGGCCTTATCTACATCGTCTTCTGCTTTATCAACAGCGGTGTAAGCGGCGCAATTGATGCACCAAGCTGGTTTATAAGCGTCGAATATCTTTTTTAATGCCTCTTTATTTAGTATGTCGGCGTCGATTTCAGATGGAAAATGAATGGAGGCGGTTCCCTGTATCTCTGCGACTTTTTTTAAACATTGCCCCAGTTGACCGGATGCTCCGAAAACTACTATGTTGCTCATTTAAACTGTTTTAAAAGCCCGGACTGCCGGCTTCCGCTAAGTTAGGTAATATAATATCCTTATCCGATACGATCAATTGATCGTGCGGCAATATCCAGTCAATAGCCAGTTGAGGATCGGCATAATGAATACCGGATTCTGCTGATTTATCATAGTAGTTATCGCACTTGTATTGAAAAATGGCATCATTACTTAATACAACAAAGCCATGCAAAAATCCCCTCGGAACAAAAAGCTGCAGATTATTTTTTTCAGAAAGCCGGATACTGAAATATTGGCCGTAGGTTTCAGACCCTTTTCTCACATCTACAGCCACATCCAATACCTCGCCTTTTACTACCCTCACCAATTTAGCCTGGGCTGAATCTCCTTTTTGTGAATGAAGGCCTCTTAACACCCCTTTTTTAGAGTAGGATTGATTATCCTGAACAAAAACAGTGTTGGATCCAGTCAGATCAGCAAATGTTCGCTGGTTAAAGCTTTCAAGGAAATAACCGCGCTCATCCCCGATAACCTTTGGTTCAAGCACGACGCAATCTTTAAGCGGTGTCAAATGTATATTCATAGATCGTAGTATTTAAACTTCTACACCCTTAGGCGTGTGTGATAAAAAATCCTGGTAAGCCAGTTCGATACCTTCGGGCAATTCAATAGTATGTTTCCAGCCCTTGCTGTGCAACTTGGTCACATCCATCAATTTGCGTGGTGTACCATCCGGTTTTGATGTATCAAATTTGATCTCGCCCTGGTAGCCGATGATATTTTTGATCATGACAGCAAGGTCTTTGATGGAAATGTCCTCTCCCGTGCCGATATTAACGAGCCCCTCTTCGTCGTAATTCTGCATCAAATAATAACAAGCCTCTGCGAGGTCGTCGGCGAAAAGAAATTCTCTTTTTGGTGTGCCTGTGCCCCAAATCGTTACATCGGGCAAATTCTGCATCTTAGCTTCATGAAACCGGCGAATCAAAGCCGGCAAAACATGCGAGTTGCTGGGATGATAATTATCGTTATACCCGTAAAGGTTGGTGGGCATTACTGAAATATAATTGCAGTCGTATTGCGCCCGGTAAGCATCGCACATTTTAATGCCGGCAATTTTCGCGATGGCGTAAGGCTCATTGGTAGGTTCCAGCGGCCCGGTAAGCAAATATTCTTCCTTTAGTGGCTGCGGCGCCATTTTGGGATATATACAGCTTGATCCGAGGAACATCAGCTTCTTTACGTCGTTCAAATAAGAAGAATGGACCACATTATTTTGTATCTGCAGATTCTCGTACAAAAACTGCGCACGGTAAGTATTGTTGGCCACTATACCACCAACCTTCGCCGCTGCTAAAAACACGTAATCGGGCCTTTCTTCAGCAAAAAAAACAGCTACATCAGCCTGCATCCTCAAATCGAGCTCTGAAGAAATTCTGGTTACGATATTGTTGTACCCTTCTTTCTGCAATTTACGGTAAATGGCTGAACCAACCATCCCGCGATGGCCTGCAATATATATTTTAGCGTCTTTTTCCATAGTAAGAATAAGTCCTAAACTCTAAATTCTAATCTCTACTTTTATAGTTACGCATTCATTGACTTCCGACTTCCGACTTCCGACTTCCGACTTCCGACTTCCGACCTACGCCTGCCCCATCGTCCCGCCGAAGTTCATCGGAAAGCCCGTTGGTTCAGTTTGTATTTTGATACGCCCGTTTACGTTCTCGAACTTCTCAATGTTGTCCTGTATAGCGGTTAACAGGCGCTTGGCATGTTCAGGTGTCAAAACTATTCTCGCCTTCACTTTAGCCTTTGGCACGCCCGGCATCACCCTGATAAAATCCAATACAAACTCCGAGTTTGAGTGCGTTATAATGGCCAGGTTTGAATATATACCTTCCGCTACCTCTTCAGAAAGTTCGATATTCAGCTGATTTTCATTTTGCTCTTCCATCGTATAAAAATAATAAAGCCTTCGATTTACATAGAAGGCTTTACAAAAATATTTAAAAAACCGATAAACTTCCCATTTATGAAGTTTTTAATAACAAAACCGACATTTTATAAAAGTTGATGCGATTCGTCGACATCGGCCTTGTTTTTTTGCTTATAATGGACGAACATAATTGTAACAAAAAGTTAATTTTCCCTCCAAAAACGGATTTAATACCTATTTTTAGAGCTATTGGTGTGAAGAAAACCAATTTTTCGGGAAAGTGATTTGAATCAATTGTCTATGCCTAATCTACTCAAATTCCTGTCGTTCAGCCTGTTTTTACTGATTTGCGTTAGTTGGAGTTCCGCTCAACCCAAAGTATTAAGGCAATTGAAGGGCCTCCCTTCTACCGAAGTTTACGATGTATTGACGGACAGTAAGGGATTTTTATGGATAGCGCATAACGCGGGAATATCGAAATATGACGGCATAAGCTTTACTAATTTCTCAAACCCACAGCAATCGTCTTTGGCGACCACTAATTTACTGGAGGACAAACATGGCCGCATCTGGTTCATTAATTTTACCGGGCAGATATTCTTTATCGAGAACGGCCACATGAATTTACTTTCCGCGTACAAAAGCAATGCGGAAAGTTATTTCCCAAGGATCGGGCTATTAAATGATCTTTTAATAGCTACATCAGAAAAGGGGTTGTTTATATGCAATACCAATACGCTTAAATGTCATTACGAACGCTGTTTCGACTGTGGCAATAAGCCCCGGATAGTATCCGTAATTTTAAGCATATTAAAAAACAAAGTGCTCGCTTTTGGCGGTCGTACCAGTTATGTTTATGAGCCCGGTAAAGGGCTGCGAACAGCCGTTTTTAATGATAAGGAAATGTCTGCAATTGAAGCGGGCGGCGCGGCGCTATGTACCCGTTCGTTCAATGATACGGCATTCATTTTTACCAATCCGGCTAATGTTGTCTACAAACTTACCGTTGACAACGATACCATAAAAATTCGGGGGAAGAAACGATTCGATAGTTTCATAAATACGATTTCGTTAGTTGGGGATGGTTACTGGATAAATACGATCAACTCAAGCATCTCAGGCACAAAAAATAACGACATAATTAAAGGCTATGACATTAGCAGCATGACCGTTGACAAAGAAGGTCATCACTGGTATGGTAGTCTGCAGCATGGATTACTCACAGATTCGCTAACAACCGACGTGCCCCAAAACGACCGGGTATTTTCGCCAAACAAGGGCGACGTTATTAAATGCATGGAACGCGAAGGAGAAACGCTATTGTTAGGCACACAAAACGGAATTGTTATCTCTTATAACACCGAAACTAATGAGTCGACTGTACTTGCCGCACTGCCAAAAAACAACGGCGGTATAACCTACCTTAAACTTTTAAAAGGCGGTAAGATATTAATAGGGATGCCGCTATTGACCTATATTTTTGATACCCGGAGCCGCTCGCTGAAAACCCTCGATCCCATCAGATCGATAAAACAAGCCCAACAGGCAGCCGGTGCAATATTGGCAGCTACCTCGAGTAATATGATTATATTGCCCGATAAAAATGACGACGTTACATTTAATGCCCTAAAAAAGAAATTTAAAGGACTTGATGATTTTAACTACAATCTTTTTGGCACTAACTTCAGATTTTTACAATACCATATACGAAGCCGGGCGATATGCTACGCGCAGGGCGAAGAAACAATTTGGGTATCCTGCAAAACTGGCCTATACAAGGTAAACCAGTTGGGCGTCAACCCTTTTTATTACCATGATTCGCCTGTTTACACGTCCTGCCTTACAGCTAACAAAAATCAAGTCATTGCCGGCACTTTTAGCGATGGCATATTTATAATTAGCGGAGATAGTGTAAGGCGACTAACAGCCAACGACGGGCTGTTGTCAAATAGCATAGTCAACATAAAGGTCGTAAATCGCAATTTATGGGTTTACATGGCCGGTAGTGTCCAGGTGTTCGACCTGCAGTCACTGCGACTAATTTACAAGTACTCTTTCCCCGATGCTTATAACATTCCGGTTACAGATGCCGAAGAACTCAATAATAAATGTTATTTTATTTCCTCCAGCGGCTTATATAAGGTATCACCTGCCCGGAAGGAAGCCGATTCGGTCAATCTCTATTTAAACGCATTGTTTGTCAACAGGAAAGATACCGGCGTTGTCAACAACATGGTATTGCCACATTTGAGTAACGATATCCAGGTGTCTTTGGGTACGCCTTACCTTTTAAATGCGCGGGACATTGTTATTAAATATCGTTTAAAAAGCACCGACTCTACAAAATGGTTTTATAGCCATCCCGGCGAACGTAATTTTCACTTTGCCTCTTTAAGCCCCGGAAACTATCAGTTTGAAGCTTTTGCTATCAAGCCGCAAACCGGTTTGTCGAGTAGCCCTTTCATTATGAATTTTACCATCCGGCCCCCGTGGTGGCAAACCTGGTGGTTCAGGTCTGTTTTTATTATCGTTTGTGTGGTGGTGATGGCAGCAGCCTTAAGGATATACTATGTCAATAAACTAAATCAGCAAAAATCGCAATTTGAGAAAAAACTCATTGTTGAAAAGGAACGGCAACATATAAGCCGGGAAATACACGATCATATCGGCCAGGCCCTTTCTGTGATCAAGCTTAATTTAAACATGGGTAGTGCGTCAGAAATTGCCGAGGCCAGGGAAATGATAAGCGAAGTTATCCAGGATATGCGCCAGTTTACCCATGGTTTATATTACGGCAAACTTTTGCCCGGCAGCCTTGTGGATGTTATCAAAAAAGATGTAGAAAGATTGAACGTCAATGCAAAGCTAAATGCGTCCCTGGATATTAAAGTGACCAAAAACATGACTGACGAGCACAGTGAACTGCTGATTTATCGCATTTTCCAGGAAGCTATTAATAATATTCTTAAACATGCCTACGCAAAAAACATAAGTATCAGGATAAACAGCAGCCGGGATCAATTTAAATTGATAATAACGGACGACGGCAGAGGTCTTTCGGAGGAAGAAACCGAGAAAGGCATGGGTATTAATAGTATGCATAAAAGAGCTGAATTGTTAAAAGGAACCCTATACATAACGAGCAAGCCAAAAGAAGGATGCGAAGTAGAATTGGTAATTAATCATGCATAAAATCAAGCTAAATATATGCCCTCGGTAACCGTTGCAATAGTTGATGATCATAAGTTATTCTGCAGGAGCCTTGAAGTCATGATCAATAGATTTCGCGGATATGCGGTGCTGTTCACAGCATCTGACGGATTGGATTTTATAAACAAATTAAAAACGCAACTGACATTACCTGATATTGTTATTATGGATCAATTCATGCCCATTATGGACGGATCTGCAACTATTATATGGCTTAAAGAAAACTTTCCTCAAATATCCGTTATAGCATTATCGATGAACTATAACGAGAACTCCGTTTTAACCATGGTGGGAAATGGTGTAAGGGGGTATTTACTTAAAGATGCGGAACTGCACGAATTCAAAGAAGTTCTTGAAGTGGTGAGTAAAGGGGGAACTTACTTCCCTAATTATATTACCTATTACGTTGAAAATGGAGCAGTACGTGAGACTCCGCACGAAAATTATGATCCAGCCAATTTTTCATCGCGCGAAATCGAATTTTTAAAATTGGCCAGCTCAGAACTCACTTATAAGGAGATTGCTGACAAAATGAATGTCGGACTAAGAACCATAGATAGCTATAGGGACCAATTATTTCAAAAACTCGGTGTAAAAAGCAGGGTCGGTTTGGCGCTCTACGCTTTCAGGAGTAAAATAATTAATTAAAACACCTGGTCGTTTCGTTTAAAAAAAAGAGCCTCTCCGAACTGGAGAGACTCTTGTAATTATTTACATGTTTTGATTATGCTTCAACTTCTTCTTCAGTTTTCGAAGCCATCAGGCGGTCAAATTCTTCCTGCGATCCTACGCGGATATTTTCGTATACGCGCAAACCGGTACCCGACGGGATCAGGTGACCAACGATCACATTTTCCTTCAGGCCAAGCATATTGTCCTTCTTACCTGCGATAGCAGCTTCATTCAGTACTTTGGTAGTTTCCTGGAACGATGCCGCAGAAATGAACGACTTGGTACCCAATGATGCACGGGTAATACCCTGCAACAGCGGGCTCGAAGTGGCCGCTATGGCGTCCCTAACTTCAACCAGTTTCATATCCTTACGTTTCAAGCTCGAGTTTTCGTCTCTCAGCCTGCGTACAGAAACGATCTGACCTGGTTTAAAGTTGGTGGAATCACCTGGCTCAACAACAACCTTCTTGTCGTAGATGTCGTCATTTTCCATCATGAAGTCCCAACCGTCAACAGCTTCTTTCTCTAAGAAACGGGTATCGCCTGCGTCCTCTATCTGTACCTTCTGCATCATTTGGTGCACAATAACCTCGAAGTGCTTGTCGTTGATCTTCACACCCTGCAAACGGTAAACTTCCTGTATACCATTCACCAGGTATTCCTGCACTGCAGCCGGGCCCTTAATAGCCAGGATATCAGCAGGTGAGATCGAACCGTCAGACAACGGCATACCGGCTTTCACGAAATCGTTATCCTGTACCAGGATGTGTTTCGACAGCGGAACCAGGTATTTCTTGATCTGGCCGTCCTTCGACTCGATGGTAATCTCGCGGTTACCGCGTTTCACACCGCCTAAGGTTACCACACCGTCAATCTCGGTTACAACAGCCGGGTTAGACGGGTTACGCGCTTCGAATAACTCCGTTACACGCGGCAGACCGCCGGTGATGTCGCGGGTTTTACCAGTTGAACGAGGGATCTTCGCAATAACCTGGCCCGTTTTTACTTTTTCACCTTCGTCAACGGCGATGTGCGCACCTACCGGAATATTGTATCCTTTTATCAGGTTGCCTTTGTTGTCGGCGATCTGGATAACCGGGTTTTTAGTTTTATCACGGGTATCGATGATCACTTTTTCACGGTGACCCGTTTGCTCATCCGATTCCTCACGGAAAGTGATGCCTTCCAATACAGCATCAAACTGGGCAACCCCTGCAAATTCAGAGATAATTACCGCGTTATATGGATCCCATGAACAAATACGGTCGCCTTTGCTGATCTTGCTGCCATCTTTCACATACAGGTATGAACCGTATGGGATATTGTTGGTCATGATCACTTTATTGCTACCCTGCTCCAGGATGCGGAACTCGCCCGAACGGCCCAATACCACCTGAACCGGTCCTTCTTCAGTTTCGAACGGTACCGTACGTACGTTTTCGAACTCGATGACCCCTTCGAAACGGGCATTGATCTGCGATTCAGCCGCGATGTTTGATGCGGTACCACCCACGTGGAATGTACGAAGGGTTAGCTGTGTACCCGGCTCACCGATTGACTGTGCTGCAATTACACCTACTGCCTCGCCCATTTGCACGCGTTTACCGCTTGCAAGGTTACGGCCGTAGCATAACGCGCATACACCACGCTTGCTTTCGCAGGTTAATACCGAACGTATCTCGATACCTTCCAGCGGCGAATTCTCTATATTTTTGGCGATATCCTCGTCAATGTCCTGACCGGCGGTTATCAATAGCTCATTAGTGATCGGGTCATGAACATCATGCAATGTAGTACGCCCCAAAATACGGTCGAACAATGGTTCAACAATGTCTTCGTTGTCTTTCAAAGCAGTAGTGAAAATACCTCTCAAAGTACCGCAATCCACTTCACCAACGATCATGTCCTGTGCCACATCATGTAAACGACGGGTCAGGTAGCCGGCATCGGCCGTTTTCAAAGCCGTATCGGCCAAGCCTTTACGTGCACCGTGGGTCGAGATGAAGTATTCCAATACCGACAAGCCTTCCTTAAAGTTCGAAAGGATCGGGTTTTCGATGATCTCACCGCCCGAGCCTGATTTCTGAGGCTTCGCCATCAAACCACGCATACCTGCCAACTGGCGTATCTGCTCTTTCGAACCACGCGCACCTGAGTCAAGCATCATGTATACCGAGTTGAAACCCTGGTTATCCGTCGATAATATCTCCATTACGTTTGCAGTCAAACGGTTGTTGATACGTGTCCAGATATCGATGATCTGGTTATAACGTTCGTTATTGGTAATGAAACCCATGTTATAGTTACCCATTACTTCTTCAACTTGCTTGGAAGCTTGTTCAATAAGCGTAACTTTTTCAGCAGGGATATTGATATCCTTCAGGTTAAATGATAAACCGCCCTGGAACGCCATCTGGAAACCTAATTCCTTGATATCATCCAGGAACTGGGCAGCACGTGCCATACCAGTCACCTTTACTACATCACCAATGATATCACGCAGTGATTTTTTTGTGAGCAACTCGTTGATATAACCTACTTCAACCGGAACATGCTGGTTAAACAACACGCGGCCCACGGTAGTTTCAATTATTTTATTTACAATGCTACCGTCTTTTTCCTTTACATTAACTCTTACTTTAATAAAGGCATGCAAGTCAACTTTCTGTTCATTGTAAGCGATGATCACTTCTTCTGCCGAATAGAAAGTCAGGTTTTCGCCTTTTATCACACGACCCGCATCTGTTTTACGGCCCTTGGTTATGTAGTACAAACCAAGCACCATGTCCTGTGAAGGTACAGTAATAGGCGTACCATTGGCGGGGTTAAGGATGTTGTGCGAAGCCAGCATCAATATTTGGGCTTCCAAAATAGCGGCATTCCCAAGCGGTACGTGCACGGCCATCTGGTCACCGTCAAAGTCGGCGTTGAACGCGGTACAGGTTAAGGGGTGCAGCTGGATGGCTTTACCTTCAACCAGTTTCGGCTGGAAAGCCTGGATACCCAACCTGTGCAATGTAGGCGCACGGTTTAGTAATACAGGGTGACCTTTCAGTACGTTTTCTAAAATATCCCAAACTAAGGGATCCTTGCGGTCAACGATCTTTTTAGCTGATTTTACTGTTTTTACCACACCCCGCTCGATCATCTTACGGATGATGAACGGCTTGAACAGTTCGGCAGCCATATCTTTGGGTAAACCGCATTCGTGTAATTTCAGGTTTGGACCAACGACAATTACCGAACGGGCCGAGTAGTCCACACGTTTACCTAATAAGTTCTGACGGAAACGGCCTTGTTTACCTTTCAGGATATCTGAAAGTGATTTCAAAGCACGGTTACCTTCGGTTTTCACCGCGTTTACCTTACGTGAGTTATCGAACAGCGAGTCAACAGCTTCCTGGAGCATACGTTTTTCGTTACGTAAGATCACTTCAGGCGCTTTGATCTCGATCAGTCTTTTCAGACGATTGTTACGGATGATCACACGACGGTATAAGTCATTCAAGTCGGAAGTTGCAAAACGGCCGCCTTCCAATGGCACCAACGGACGCAACTCTGGCGGAATAACCGGAACGATCTTTACGATCATCCACTCGGGGCTATTCTCGATCCGGGTCTTTGCATCGCGGAAAGCTTCAACTACCTGAAGGCGTTTTAAAGCTTCGTTTTTACGTTGCTGCGAAGTTTCATTGGCAGCCTGGTGACGAAGATCATAGGATAACTGATCCAGGTCTATACGCCTTAATAATTCTTCCAAAGCTTCGGCACCCATCTTGGCAACGAACTTCTGAGGGTCTTTGTCATCCAGGTACTGATTTTCTTTTGGCAATGTATCCAGCACATCGAGGTATTCTTCTTCGGTCAGGAAATCCATTTGCGATATTCCGTCGCCTTCTTTAATACCCGGCTGGATAACTACGTATCTTTCATAGTAAATGATCAGATCGAGTTTTTTAGTTGGTAAGCCCAACAGGTAGCCGATTTTGTTCGGCAGCGAGCGGAAATACCAGATGTGAGCCACCGGAACCACCAGGTTGATGTGTCCCATACGCTCGCGACGAACTTTCTTTTCGGTTACTTCTACACCGCAACGGTCGCACACAATACCCTTATAACGGATACGTTTGTATTTACCGCAATGGCATTCGTAATCCTTAACCGGACCAAAAATACGTTCGCAGAATAGACCATCGCGCTCAGGCTTGTAGGTCCTGTAGTTGATGGTTTCTGGCTTCAAAACTTCACCGCTTGAACGCTCAAGAATGGATTCAGGCGAAGCCAAACTGATGGTAATGGTGGTAAAGTTACTTTTGATTTTATTATCCTTTTTGTAAGACATAGTCTCCTTTGTTTTTAATAATTGAAGGACTGAATTATTGATTTATTGATTTGAGAGACTGAATTATTCAGTAATTCAATCCCTCAATAATTCAATAATTATTCTAGCGTGATATCCAAACCTAAGCCTCTTAATTCATGAACCAATACATTGAATGATTCAGGAACTGACGGCGTTGGTAGATTCTCACCTTTAACAATAGCTTCGTAGGTTTTGGCACGGCCGATTACGTCGTCTGACTTAACGGTCAATATTTCCTGTAGAATGTTAGATGCACCGAATGCTTCCAGCGCCCAGACCTCCATTTCACCAAAACGCTGACCACCAAATTGAGCTTTACCGCCCAATGGCTGCTGTGTGATCAATGAGTATGGACCTATTGAACGCGCGTGCATCTTGTCGTCAACCATGTGACCCAGTTTCAGCATATAGATAATACCTACTGTAGTTTGCTGGTCAAAACGTTCGCCGGTCAAGCCATTATACAAATATGTACGGCCCGCTTCTGGTAAACCTGCTTTGGCAACCCATTCTTCCACTTCAGCATAGCTTGCACCATCGAAAATAGGAGTAGCGAACTTTACACCGAGTTCTTTACCTGCCCAACCCAACACGGTTTCGTATATCTGGCCCAGGTTCATACGTGATGGTACGCCCAGCGGGTTCAATACAATATCAACAGGTGTTCCATCTTCCAGGAACGGCATGTCCTCGTCACGTACGATACGTGCAACAATACCTTTGTTACCGTGGCGTCCGGCCATTTTATCACCCACTTTCAGCTTACGCTTCTTGGCGATATAAACCTTAGCCATTTGGACAATACCGGATGGCAGTTCGTCACCTACGCTAATGGCGAATTTATCACGACGATAGGCACCCAGCTCTTCATTCAATTTGATTCCATAATTATGAAGGAGCGTCTTGATCAAGTCGTTTTTATCATCATCCGTGGTCCACTTAGTTGGATTAACGTTTTCGTAGTTCAACTCAACCAAAATTTTCTGTGTGAACTTAACGCCTTTTGGCACCAGCAGCTCTTTGTAAACATTGTAAACACCCTGTGAGGTTTTACCGTTCACGATTTCGAACAATTTTTCGATCAGGATATTCTTCAGATCTTTAGTTGCCTTATCATGCTTGGTTTCCAATTTATCCAACTGTGCCTTTTCTTCAGCTTTTGAAGTTTTCTTGGCACGCGAGAACAATTTGGTATCAATTACCACACCCGCAATAGACGGCGGAGTTTTCAATGAAGCGTCTTTTACGTCGCCTGCTTTATCGCCAAATATCGCGCGTAACAGTTTTTCTTCCGGTGAGGGGTCAGATTCGCCTTTCGGAGTGATCTTACCGATCAGGATGTCGCCTTCCTTAACCTCGGCGCCAACACGGATGATACCGTCTTCGTCCAGGTCTTTGGTGGCTTCTTCCGATACGTTCGGGATATCCGGTGTCAATTCTTCCTCGCCGCGTTTAGTATCACGAACTTCGAGTTCGAACTCTTCAACGTGCAGTGAAGTGAATATATCCTGCGATACCACGCGTTCTGAAATTACGATCGCGTCCTCAAAGTTATATCCCTGCCATGGCATGAACGCTACTTTCAGGTTACGGCCCAACGCCAGTTCACCATTTTGTGTCGCATATCCTTCGCAAAGCACCTGTCCTTTTTCAACACGCTGGCCTTTCTTAACGATAGGCTTCAGGTTGATTGTAGTGCTCTGGTTGGTTTTCTTGAACTTGGTTAAAATATAGCTTTGGCTATCCCCGTCAAAAGAGATCAAACGATCTGTTTCATCGCGGTCGTATTTGATACGGATCTCGTTAGCGTCTACATACTCAACCACACCATTGCCTTCGGCATTGATGAGGGTACGAGAGTCTTTCGCAACACGGCCTTCCAAACCTGTACCTACTATCGGCGCTTCAGGGCGCAGTAATGGTACAGCCTGGCGTTGCATGTTCGAGCCCATCAGCGCACGGTTAGCATCATCATGTTCCAGGAACGGAATTAATGAAGCGGCTATCGAGGTGATCTGATTCGGGGCAATGTCCATATAATCAAGCCTTTCAGGCTCTATTACCGGGAAGTCGCCTTCGAAACGCGCTTTTACACGCGGGGTAGCAAATACGCCTTTATCATTATACACAGCGTTAGCCTGGCCAATGGTTTTTCCGTCTTCATCTTCTGCAGACAGGTAAACAACCGGCTCGTTAACAGCTACAACACCGTTTTCAACGCGTTTGTACGGCGTTTCGATGAAACCTAAATGGTTGATCTTGGCGTGAACGCAAAGCGATGATATCAGACCGATGTTCGGACCTTCAGGCGTTTCGATGGTACACAAACGTCCATAGTGGGTGTAGTGTACGTCACGAACTTCGAAACCTGCACGCTCACGTGACAAACCGCCGGGACCTAATGCCGAAAGACGGCGTTTGTTGGTGATCTCGGCCAGCGGGTTCGTCTGGTCCATGAACTGTGACAGCTGGTTGGTACCAAAGAACGAGTTGATAACCGACGACAGCGTACGCGCGTTGATCAAGTCAGTTGGTGTGAACACTTCGTTATCACGAATATTCATACGCTCGCGGATGGTACGTGCCATACGCGCCAAACCGATACCGAACTGTGCATACAATTGCTCGCCAACCGTACGAACACGACGGTTTGACAAGTGGTCGATATCATCCACTTCAGCTTTTGAGTTGATCAGTTTGATCAGGTATTTCACAATGGCGATAATGTCCTGCCTTGTTAATACCTTGGTTTCGTCTGATGTATCCAGCTTCAGTTTGCGGTTGATGCGGTAACGGCCCACATCGCCCAGGTCATATCTTTTATCAGAGAAGAACAGGCGATCGATGATACCGCGTGCTGTTTCTTCATCAGGCGGTTCGGCGTTACGCAACTGGCGGTAGATATGCTCAACCGCTTCTTTCTCCGAGTTGGAGGTATCTTTTTGTAAAGTATTATATATAATGGTATAATCACCGCTTGAGGCTGCATCTTCCTTATTCAGGATGACAGTCTTCACGCCGGCGTCAATGATCATATCGATATGGTCGTCTTCCAAAACGGTTTCACGCTCAAGGATGATCTCATTACGGTCGATAGATACAACTTCGCCGGTATCTTCATCCACGAAGTCTTCTACCCATTTTTTGAGCACCCTTGCGGCGAGCTTGCGGCCGATATATTTCTTCAGGCCTGATTTGCTCACCTTTACTTCGTCGGCCAGTTCGAACAACTCTAATATATCTTTATCAGAGTCGTAACCGATGGCACGAAGCAATGTAGTAACCGGGAATTTCTTTTTACGGTCGATGTAAGCATACATCACGTTGTTTACGTCCGTAGCGAATTCGATCCATGAACCCTTGAACGGGATAACACGGGCCGAGTACAGTTTTGTACCGTTGGTGTGTCGGCTCTGGCCGAAGAACACACCCGGCGAACGGTGCAATTGCGATACAATTACACGTTCGGCGCCGTTGATAACGAAAGTACCCTTCGGGGTCATGTACGGGATAGTTCCCAGGTACACATCCTGAACGATGGTTTCGAAATCCTCGTGCTCGGCATCGTTACATGATAAACGAAGCTTGGCTTTCAGCGGCACGCTGTACGTTAAGCCGCGCTCGATACACTCGCGTATATCATAACGTGGCGGGTCAATAAAATAGTCGAGAAACTCTAATACGAAGATATTCCTCGAATCCGAAATTGGAAAGTTTTCGGCAAACACTTTGAACAAACCTTCTTTATGACGGTTGTCGGAAGTGGTTTCCAATTGAAAAAATTCCTGAAAAAATTGCAACTGAACGTCCAGGAAATCTGGATAATCCAATACTTTCCGGCTGGTTGCAAAATTTATTCTCTGATCGATTTGGTTTGCCAAGGGACTTTGATTTTAGTGTAATAACAAACTTTTTTTCTGGTAGATGTGAGGCTGAGATGTTTGATAACTCATACCTGACTGTATAAATGACAATAGACCCCGACCAAAAATGGTCGGAGTCTTATGTTATTATGCCTTATTGAAGTTATTTAACTTCAACTACAGCTCCGGCTTCTTCTAATTGTTTTTTAAGAGATTCAGCTTCTTCTTTAGATACACCGGTTTTAACTTCTTTCGGTGCAGCGTCAACAAGATCTTTAGCTTCTTTCAAGCCAAGGCCGGTAAGGTCTTTCACTAATTTAACAACTGCTAATTTAGCACCTCCAGCTTCTTTCAGGATAACATCGAAAGCAGTCTGAACAGCTTCAGCAGCAGGAGCAGCGTCACCACCACCTGCAGCAGGAGCAGCAGCTACGGCAACAGCAGCAGCAGCTGGTTCGATGCCATACTCGTCTTTCAATATCTGAGCTAATTCGTTAACTTCTTTTACTGTCAAGTTTACCAACTGTTCAGCAAATGATTTTAAATCTGCCATTTTATTTTTGATTTTTCTTTAAATACGTTTTTTGTTAATTGCGGGCTTTCACAGGTGCCCGTTAACCTCTTTCTTGTAATGTTTTAACAATTCCTGCCAGTTTATTTCCGCCTGATTGCAAGCCTGAAATAACGTTTTTAGCTGGTGATTGCAGTAATCCAATGATTTCTCCGATCAGTTGTTCCTTAGATTTTAAATTGATCAGGGTATCCAACTGGTTATCGCCTACAAATATTGCTGCGTCGATATAAGCTGCCTTTAAAATTGGCTTTTCACCTGTTCTCCTTAACTGTTTGATCAGCTTTGCCGGAGCAGTTGCCGATTTAGAGAAAAGGATAGATGATGAGCCTTTAAGGGCTTCAAATATCGGGCTGAAATCACCTGCTGAAGCTTCCATCGCCTTACGAATAAGGGTATTTTTAGCTACTTGCATAGTGATATCGCTTTCAAAGCATTTGCGACGGATATCGTTTACTTTTGCAACCGTCAGATTAGAAGTATCGGTGATATAAAAATTACCGTATTCTTTGATCTGTTCAGTGAGGGCAAGAACCAACTCGTGTTTTTCGTCTTTGTTCATGATTTAGATCCCCGCTACTGTTTTAGTTTCAATTTCGATTCCTGGCGACATAGTTGAAGAGAGATGGATACTTCTGAAGTACGTTCCTTTAGCTGCCGAAGGTTTTAACTTAGAGATGGTTTGCAATACTTCCAAAGCATTCTCATAAATTTTATCAGCAGAGAAAGATACTTTTCCTATTGAGGCATGGATGATACCGGTTTTGTCAACCTTGAAGTCGATCTTACCACCTTTTACCTCGGTAACCGCTTTACCGACATCGGTAGTTACGGTGCCCGATTTAGGGTTTGGCATCAGGTTGCGCGGACCGAGAATACGACCCAAACGACCTACCTTAGCCATAACACTTGGCATAGTTATGATAATATCAACATCAGTCCATCCACCTTCAATCTTGGCAATGTAATCATCCAAACCAACGAAGTCTGCACCTGCGTCTTTAGCTTCTTGCTCCTTATCGGGAGTGCAAAGCACCAGAACACGTACAGTTTTGCCGGTTCCATGAGGCAATGTCGCTATACCACGCACCATTTGATTGGCTTTGCGCGGGTCGACACCCAGGCGTACATCAATATCAACAGACGAATCAAACTTGGTAGTAGTAATATCCTTTACCAGGGATGACGCATCCTGTAATGAGTATGCTTTGTTAGCCTCAATTTTGGAGAGTGCCGTTTTTTGATTTTTTGTTAATCTTGCCACTGTCTTAAACTGATTTGTGTAAATTAATTAATTCCAGGGAGCTGTACCTGATACAGTGATTCCCATACTGCGGGCAGTACCTGCCACCATTTTCATGGCTGATTCTACCGTAAACGCGTTCAAGTCGGTCATTTTATCCTTAGCAATCGTTTCAACCTGGTTCCAGTTTACACTGGCTACCTTTTTACGGTTGGGTTCAGCCGACCCGCTTTTGATACCTGTAGCTTCCAGTAACTGGATGGCAACAGGAGGGGTTTTGATGATAAAATCGAATGACTTGTCGACGTACACAGTAATAACCACCGGTAACACTTTGCCAGGACGATCCTGGGTACGTGCATTAAACTGCTTGCAAAACTCCATAATGTTTACACCTTTTGCACCCAATGCAGGGCCAATTGGTGGCGATGGATTTGCAGCGCCGCCTTTTACTTGTAGTTTTACTAACGCACCGACTTCTTTTGCCATTTTAATTTAATTTGTTAATTACTCAATGTTAGTAAGTGGAAGCTATGTAACATTTAAGATCTTTAGATTTGAGTATTGAGATGTGAGATTTGAGTTTCCTCGTTCACATGCCCTACTCTTGTCTTATTATATTATTATGATTTGACGAAGAAATGAGACTCATATCTCATATCTAACATCTCAAATCTATTCTTTCTCTACCTGCATGTAATTCAATTCAAGCGGCGTACGGCGCCCGAATATCTTTACCATTACTTTTAATTTCTTCTTTTCCTCATTTACTTCTTCTATCACACCGCTGAAACCGTTGAACGGGCCGTCCATTACCTTTACGCTTTCGCCAACATAATAGGGTACGTTCATCGTTTCGCCCTGGGCGCTCATTTCGTCAACCTTGCCCAGTATGCGGTTCACTTCACTCTGGCGCAGCGGCTGCGCATTGCCTTGTTTATCGCCAAGGAAACCGATCACACTATTGATATTTTTGATAATATGTTCCAGTTCGCCATCCAAAGCAGCCTCCATCAGCACATAACCCGGGAAGAAGTTACGCTCCTTAGCTATCTTCTTACCATCGCGCATCTGGTAATACTTCTCCGTAGGTATCAATACCTGCGGAACCAAGTGACTGAGACCCAATCTGTTGATCTCCGCATCAATATATTGTTTAACCTTTTTTTCTTTGCCGCTAATGGCGCGTACTACATACCATTTCAATTGATCGCTCATCTTGTCAAATCAGGTTAATGATGTGTAGAATTTGTCCAGTACAAATTGTATCACCCGGTCCATACCGAATATCAAGAAGGCAATAATGATTGCCGCTATCAATACCACAATAGCGCTGTTATACAATTCGCGCCAGGTGGGCCATGTAACCTTTTGGGTTAACTCGATGTAAGACTCTTTAATATATTCTGTTACTGCAGCCATTTTTTATTTCTTATTATGCACGGGCACAAGGATTCGAACCCTGATCAAAGGTTTTGGAGACCTCTATTCTACCATTGAACTATGCCCGTTTATGCTTAATGCTTTAATCCCTCTTTTCGTGAACAAAGTACTTAGCCAAAAAGGCTAAGTACTTTGCAAGAAATTAACCTAACCTAAATCCCTTTATACAAGGGCGTTAGGGGTTTATTTTAAGATTTCAGTTACCTGACCTGCGCCTACGGTACGGCCGCCTTCACGGATAGCGAAACGAAGACCTTTTTCCATTGCGATAGCGTTGATCAGCTTTACAGTGATGGTAACGTTATCACCAGGCATAACCATTTCAACACCGTCTGCCAGTGCGATCTCACCGGTAACGTCAGTTGTGCGGAAATAGAATTGCGGGCGGTATTTGTTGAAGAACGGCGTGTGACGGCCACCTTCAGCTTTTGATAATACGTAAACTTCAGCTTTGAAATCAGTGTGCGGAGTTACTGAACCGGGTTTGCAAATAACCATACCACGACGGATATCGGTTTTTTCAATACCACGTAACAATAAACCTACGTTGTCACCCGCTTCGCCGCGATCAAGGATCTTGCGGAACATTTCAACACCGGTTACGGTTGATTTCAAGTTTTCAGCACCCATACCCAGGATGTCAACAGCTTCACCAGAGTTGATCACACCACGCTCGATACGACCGGTTGCAACAGTACCACGACCAGTGATCGAGAATACGTCTTCAACAGGCATCAGGAATGGAAGATCAGTTAAACGCGGAGGAATTGGAATGTGTGCATCAACTGCATCCATTAATTCCATAATTTTTGCTACCCATTTAGGATCGCCGTTCAAACCACCAAGGGCCGAACCCTGAATAACAGGGATGGTATCGCCAGGATAATCATAGAATGATAATAATTCACGGATCTCCATCTCTACTAATTCCAGTAGTTCGGGATCATCAACCATGTCAACTTTATTCATGAACACAACCAATGAAGGCACGCCTACCTGGCGGGCTAACAGAATGTGCTCACGAGTTTGAGGCATAGGACCATCAGTAGACGCTACCACGATAATTGCACCGTCCATTTGAGCGGCACCTGTAACCATGTTCTTCACATAATCCGCGTGACCCGGACAGTCAACGTGCGCATAGTGACGGGTTGCAGTTGAATACTCAACGTGCGCTGTATTAATAGTAATACCACGCTCTTTTTCTTCAGGAGCCGAGTCGATAGAATCGAATGAACGAGCTTCTGAAAAACCTTTGTCAGCCAGTACCTTTGTAATAGCTGCGGTAAGGGTTGTTTTACCGTGGTCAACGTGACCGATAGTACCGATATTTAAGTGCGGCTTACTGCGGTCAAACTTTTCTTTTGCCATGATTTATAAAATTTTTGTAGGTTAATTTTACTTTTTAATTGTCGTTATTACTAACGCCGAGCCAACAATGGGATTTGAACCCATGACCTCTTCCTTACCAAGGAAGTGCTCTACCCCTGAGCTACGTCGGCTTATATTATTAGCTCATTGGTTCATTTGTTCAGTGGTTCATTGGTATTGTCCGCTTAGTTACTAGTGAACAAATGAACTAATAAACCATTGAACCAACCGAGCGGAAGAAGAGGTTCGAACTCTCGACCTATAGCTTGGAAGGCTATCGCTCTACCAACTGAGCTACTTCCGCTTTTTTTAATTATTGAATGATTGATTTACTGAATTATTGAATCAACTTTTTAAAATCAGTCATTCAATAATTCAGACCTTCAATAATTAAATCCCTGTGGGGGGAGAAGGATTCGAACCTTCGTAGCCGAAGCAACGGATTTACAGTCCGTCCCATTTGACCGCTCTGGTATCCCCCCATTTGTTAATTTCAAATCAGAAATCAACAGAGCCTCCTATCGGGATCGAACCAATGACCTACTGATTACAAGTCAGTTGCTCTACCAGCTGAGCTAAGGAGGCTTATATTTAGTTTGTAGTGCCGGTTCGCTGTTTGCAGTTCTAAATCCTGCACACCGCCAACTGTATACTGCCAACTTCTTCCCGCTGGATTTTACCGGTTAAATTATATAAGTTTATTTTTCCTTTTAAAGAACTACCCTTTTCCTGCAAAATAACGCCAAAGCATACCTTTCCGAAAGGGACTGCAAATTTACACATTTTTATGCCCGGACAAAATTATTTTTACAAAAAAAATCGGCGGGGTTTTCACCCCGCCGATCCCTGCGATTTTTTATCGTTAATTTTATTAAAATTCCTCGTTTACCGTCAATAAGGCCGCTTTTTTCGAAGCCTCACTAACAACTGCTTTCTTTTGTTTATGCTTTTCAATTTGCTTGCGCAGGCACTCGACCGCCAGGTCGGTAGCCTCTTCAAACGTCTTACATTGCTCTTTTGCGAATAATTGCACTCCCGGCAGCGTCAATTTTATTTCCGTTACCTTATTTGCTTCGTCCTCTACATTTTCCAGTTTTAGATATACTTCGCCGCTGATGATCTTGTCGTAATAATGATCAAGCTTGTCGGTCTTTTTCTGGATAAACTCTAATAACCTCTTGTCTGCATCGAAACGGATAGACTGAACTCTGATTTTCATTTTTCCTCCTTTAGTTACGCCTTGGGATGGGCTTGTTTATAAATAGACTTTAATCGCTCAACTGAATTATGGGTATAAACCTGCGTCGCGCTCAAATTGGCGTGGCCCAAAAGCTCTTTGATGGCATTCAGGTCGGCACCGCGGTTTAAAAGACTTGTTGCAAAGGTATGCCGCAGGACGTGCGGGCTTTTTTTATCCTGGGTTGATATGTTGGAAAGATATCTCTGCACTATCAAATAGACGAACTTCGGGTAAGCCTCAGTTCCCTTATTTGTAACGAGTAACGTTAACGAATTGTTATTAAAATTTTCACTTTTCTTTAAAGCCAAATACCGTTGCAATAAAGTCCTCAGTTCGTGGTTGATAGGGATGATCCGCTCCTTGTTACGTTTACCCAGAACCTTCATCGTTCCATCATAAAAATTGATATCGCCCTCCTTCAAGCCCACTAATTCGGCTAAACGGATGCCGGTGCCGAATAAAGTTTCAATTACCAGCTTATCCCGCAGCCCTGCAAAATCCTCGGTGAAGACGTCGCCGCTATTGAGCATGGCGTTCAATTTTTCATCTTCGACCACTATCGGCAAATGCTTTACGATCTTGGGAGATTGTACTTTTGAAGCCGGGTTATTGGTGATCACCCCTTCGCGCACGAGGAACTTAAAATATTTGCGCAGTGTGGCCAGTTTACGATTGACGGAACGGGCAGTCATGTCCTCCATCAGGTTTACCATCCAGCCGCGGATATGCTGATAGGTAATTTTCGAAGGATGACTTACTATTTGTTCGGGATGATTGAGGAACCGGAAGAATTGTTCGAGATCAGACTGGTATGCGGAAACCGTATGCGGGGAGTATCTTTTTTCGTATTGAATATACTGTATAAACCGCTCTAAAAACATAAAACTATTTGCACATACGGATAGATGAATGTACAAATAGTTTTAATATATCTTCAAAGAAATTGTTAAATTCTTTTAAACAAAAAATTAAACAGTTTCCTGGTTCATACCTTGCTTGTAGATGGCATGTTTCACCACGTGGCGACGGGTTACAGATTTCTTTTCGAATGCCTGGCGACTGCGAAGTTCTCTTAACACACCGGTTTTTTCAAATTTCTTCTTAAAACGCTTTAACGCTTTATCTAATGATTCGCCTTCTTTAACGTTGATAATGATCATATTCCCTGTATACCTCCTTTCATGGGACGACAAAGGTAAGTATTTGGTTTTGAATATTAAAATGGTTTGTTGGAATGTTGTAAGGTTGAAAAGTTGTAAGGTTAATATGCATGTTATTTAACTGCTAATATTTCAGCTTTGCCTATAAGGTTTGACCCTTCGTATATCCACCATTCCCTTCCAACGAGAATAAAATTTTCGATCCCGCCAAATTTCAAGAACGTCACATTTACGACTCTTTCGTCCCCTGGATAAATCCACTCCTGATCATCAAAAGTTATTTGGCCAATAAAAGTAGATTTAAATTTTCCATCTATAAGTTCAAAAACATGATTCGGTCTATATCCGCTTTTAATTCCACTTTTGCGCCGACCGCCTTCATCAGCAGATAAAATTTTCAACCTAGCGTTAACCACAATATATTCGTTCATGGTTTTAACTTTTCAACCTTACAACATTCCAACTTTACAACAAAACTACCCCCTCAACGCTTCCCTGGCAATAACGATCTTCTGTATCTCCGAAGTCCCCTCACCTATGGTGCAAAGCTTGGCATCGCGGTAAAATTTCTCCACCGGAAAGTCCTTGGTATAGCCATAGCCCCCGAAAATTTGCACAGCATCATTAGCTACTTTTACGGCTACTTCCGAAGCGTAGTATTTGGCCATTGCCGCCTGTTTGGTGACCGGCTGGTGGCGGTTTTTCAGGTCGCAGGCTTGCATTAGTAAGAGTTCGGCAGCTTCGATATCGGTGGCCATATCAGCCAGTTTAAAGGATATGCCCTGGAAACTGGAAATCGGCTGGCCAAACTGGTGGCGTTCTTTTGAATAAGCTAAAGCAGCCTCGTAAGCACCTTTCGCAATACCTAACGATAATGCCGCAATAGATATGCGTCCACCATCCAGCACCTTCATGGCCTGTTTGAAGCCTTCGCCCTCGTTGCCTAACAGGTTCTCTTTCGGTACCCGGCAATTGTCAAATATCATTTCGGTGGTTTCGGAAGCACGCATGCCCAGTTTGTTCTCTTTCTTGCCCGCCATAAAACCCGGTGTGCCGCGTTCTACAACCAATGCCGAAATACCTTTGGATTCGCCCTTCTCCCCTGTTCGCACCATTACCACCGCAATATCTCCAGACTTGCCATGCGTGATCCAGTTTTTTGAGCCGTTCACAACATAATGGTCGCCATCCAAAACAGCGGTAGTTCCCATGCGCATAGCATCAGAACCGGTATTGGCTTCGGTCAGCCCCCACGCGCCTAAATATTCAAGTGTGGCCAGCTTAGGCAGCCATTTTTTCTTTTGTTCTTCGTTACCGAAAGTCAAGATATGCCCGGTACACAGGGAATTATGCGCGGCCACAGACAACCCAATAGAACCGCAAACTTTAGCGATCTCCTGTATCACGGTCACATATTCAAAATACCCAAAACCCGATCCCCCATACTCTTCGGGAACAACCACGCTCATCATACCCAGTCGTGCTAATTCTACAAATAATTCCCGCGGGAAATGCTGTTCCTCGTCCCACTCCATTACGTGCGGCCTGATGTGCTTTTCAGCAAATTCCTTTGCCATTTGATGCACCATTTGTTGTGTTTCAGAAGCCGAGAAATCGTACCCGGTAAATGTCTCTGTTGTGTAATTATCCATGGAAAGTATAATCGGTTATTGGCAAAGATAAGTATTTAAAGGCAAGCCAGTACAGGCGTTATTTTTAGCAATTACCGCACAAGGGGCATTATTCTTTTGCAGATTTTACTATTCTTAGGAAAATGTTTACCGCGAAAAGTAAATAATAATACACCCAGATCGTGTCGGTCTCCTAATAAGCGAGAAATGCCGAAAGGCTGCTTCCCCATTCAAATATCCATTTTAAACAAGGTGTTTATGAATCTAAGTTTGGTTATAAAACAACCTAAAAACTCCGTCATGGAATTCGATTACAGCGCACTTTATTATTCACTCCCGGGCCTGGCAGTTCTTGTAGTTGCCGAAAGCATTGAACTGGTAAAAGAAAACCATTTCGGCAAAGGCAAAAAAGACATGTTCGCCAGCCTGTTCATCGGGATAGTGGCCATTTTTGTGGCTACTTCGACCAAGGGCATCAACATTTTGTTTTATACATGGGTCTACCATTTCCGGTTTTTTACTATCGAAAGCGGATGGTGGGCCTGGATAATTTGCTTTTTTGCCGACGATCTTTCCTATTACTGGTTTCACCGCTGCGGCCACAAAGTAAGATTTTTCTGGGCATCGCATATAGTTCACCATTCCCCTCAAACCTATACGCTTACCACGGCATTGAGACTGCCCTGGACCAGCCACCTGACCGGGAACTTCTTATTCTGGGGCTGGATGCCCCTGTTAGGATTATCTCCGGCTATGATCGTTACAATGAAAGCAGCCAGTACCGTTTATCAATTGTGGCTGCACACCGAAAAAATTAAAAAGCTGCCTAAATGGTTTGAAGCTTTCTTCAATACTCCCTCGCATCATCGGGTGCATCATGGAACCGATGCCATACATTTAGATAAAAACATTGGCGGCACACTGATCATTTGGGACCGGCTATTCGGTACTTTCTGTGCGGAAACCTACAGGCCGGTATACGGACTTACCAAAAACATCAATTCGCATAACCCTTTTGTGCTGGAATTTTCCGAATGGGGCAACCTGATCAGCGATCTTAAAAGGGCGCGCTCCCTGCGCGATTGTGTCAATTTTCTTTTCAATTCGCCGGGGTGGACCAATGATGGCAACAATAAAGCCATTAAAACAGTAACGGGCCAAAGGAATAAAAAAGTCTCCAAAATCAGGCCTGCCCCAGCTTCTGAGCTAAACAACCCGGTTTTACAAACTTTTTGACCATTAATAGTGCTAATAAATCTATTTTAGCGCCAAATATTTATAATGGCCAAAGCGTTACTATCTTCTATCCTGCTGCTCCTTTCCATTGCTTGTTTCGGCCAAAAAAAATACACCATCAGCGGTACGGTAAAGGACCAGTTGACAGGCGAAACCCTGATAGGCGCCACCATCCGCATTAAAGAGCTGCCGCAAAGCGGCACCATCACCAATGGCTATGGCTTCTATTCGATGTTCATCCCGGAAGGTGAGTATACGCTGACGTTCACTTATACCGGGTACCAGCCTGTTGAACAGCATATTTCGCTGCACAAGGATCAAAAGATAAATATTCTAATGCCGCTAAACAACAGCCTGAAGGAAGTGGTGATCAGCGCGGACAGGCCGAACAATGACAATATCGCCTCGCCGCAAATGGGTGCCGAAAAGCTCAATATGTCGCAGGTCAACCAGGTGCCTGTATTGCTCGGCGAAAAAGATATTTTGAAAACGCTTTCTCTGCTGCCCGGTGTAAAATCAAGCGGCGAAGGTAATACTGGCTTTTATGTGCGCGGCGGCGCTTCGGATCAAAACCTGATCCTGCTGGATGAGGCCACGGTTTATAACGCCTCGCATTTTTTTGGCTTCTTCTCGACCTTCAATTCTGATGCGGTAAAGGATGTGACCTTATATAAAGGGGGCATGCCGGCGGAATTTGGCGGACGGCTTTCATCGGTACTCGATATCAAGATGAATGAAGGTAATAACAAGGACTATACCGTACAGGGTGGTTTGGGCCTGATCTCCTCGCGCATTAAAGTAGAAGGGCCCATTGTGAAAGACAAAGGCTCGTTCATGATTAGCGCGCGGCGTACTTATATTGATCTTTTCCTCAATTTCGCTTCCGATTCAACTGTGAGAGGCAGCTCGATCTATTTTTATGATCTGAATGCCAAGGCCAATTATCATTTTGACGATAAGAACGCCATTTATATCTCCGGGTATTTCGGGAAGGACGTTTTGGCTTTAAAAAATACGTTCGGCACCGATTGGGGCAATTCGACAGGCACCGTCCGGTTCAACCACCTGTTTAACGACAGGCTTTTCTCGAACACCTCGTTAGTGTTCAGCAACTACAATTATGCCATCAGCAGCTTCCTGAGCAATGCCACGTTTAAGGCGACCTCCCAAATAACCGACCTCAACGTTAAAGAGGATCTGTCCTACTCTATGGGCGATAACCATATGCTGAAATTCGGGTTCAATATTTTACACCATGATATTTCTCCGGGCGATATCACGGCGGATCAATCGTCCAGCTTTAATAGTGTTCATACCGAAAAACGTTATGGTTTTGAAAACGCCATTTACGTTAGTGACGAATGGAAAGCCAGCAACAGTTTAACATTTTTATATGGCTTGCGGATGAGCGGTCTGTTCCTATTGGGGCCGGGCACTTTTAAGACATACGATGCGCAGGGAAATACAACAATATCTACCACCTACGCTTCTGGGCAACCTGTAAAGAGCTATATCAACCTCGAGCCCCGCTTTTCGGGAAGCTATATGCTCGATGAGAAAAACTCGATCAAATTTTCCTACAACCGCAATACGCAAAATATACACCTGCTCAGTAATTCGACCAGCAATACCCCTACTGACCTTTATGTGATGAGCAGTAACAATGTGAAACCCGAAATTGCCGACCAGGTGTCCACAGGCTGGTTCAGGAACTTTGCGGATAACGTTTTCGAGTTTTCGACGGAGATCTACTATAAATGGCTGCAAAACCAGATAGACTATAAAGATGGCGCGCAATTGCTGGTGAACCAGGATGTGGAATCGCAATTGGTTTATGGCTCCGGCAGAGCTTACGGGATTGAATTCTTCCTCAAAAAGAAATACGGGCGTTTTAACGGCTGGATAGGCTATACGCTTTCGAAAACCGAAGATAAGTTTACGGCCATCAATAACGGTAAGTACTTCCCGGCAACGCAGGACAGGACACATGATATTTCAGTTGTAGGAATCTATAAACTGAACGAGCGATGGAGCTTTTCGAGCGATTTTGTTTACAGTACCGGTAACGCGGTTACCTTCCCTTCCGGGAAATACAACATCGGCGGGCTGACTACGTTCTCCTATTCGGAGCGAAACGGCTACCGGATGCCGTCGACAAACAGGCTGGATATAGGCGCCACGCTTGAAGGTAAGCAGCATAAAAAGTATCATTCGAGCTGGACATTTGGTATCTATAATGTTTACGCGCACCGTAACCCTTACATTATCAATTTCCAGGATAGCAAGACAGTGCCGAATACGACCGAGGCCCAGGAGATCAGCATTTTTGCTACGCGGATACCGTCTATTACGTGGAACTTTAAATTTTGATGAGCATGAGAACAACCGGCATTAAATATTATTTCATCGTTCTGCTCAGCGTGTTCATGTTTTCCTCCTGCAAAAAGGTCATCAACCTTGATCTTGGCAACGTAAGCGGCGAACTAGTTATTGAGGGCAATATTACCAATGTACCCGGTGCGCAATCCGTAACGCTAAGCCGTAATGTGCCTTTCACTACCACCAACGTCTACCCCGCTGTTACAGGGGCAACCGTCTTTATTAAAGACGATAAGGGGCACCAATATCCTTTAACCGAAGGTCCGCTGGGCACTTACTCAATAGCTACCGCAGCCGGGGTATCCGGTAACAATTATACGCTGTCGGTTATTACCGGCGGCAAAACCTATACGGCCAGTTCAACCATGCCAGGCGCTCTGCAGCTGGATTCCATATCGGCAAAACCCAATTACTTTGACGCAAGCAGCGGCGAAAAAGTAATTACGGTACATTTCCAGGATACACCGGGCACACCAAATCAATATCGCTTTGTGATGTATGTGAACAAGGTGCAGGTGAAAAGTATTTTTGCCTTTGACGATGAATTTATAGACGGCAAATATGTCAATTTAGACCTGCAGCAGAATGACATTAAGATTTACGCAAAGGACACCGTAACCGTTGAAATGCAATGCATTGATAAGCCGATCTATAAGTATTGGTACACGCTTGCGCAGCAACAGGCCAATAATCCCGGCGGGCAGGTGGCCCCGGCGAATCCGCCGACCAATATCACGCCGACTACCTTAGGCTATTTCAGTGCACATACCACGCAGAGTGTGACGGTGGTGCTGAAGTAAGGCCAATTGAGTGTATAGTTGATGGTTCATAATCATAGCCAAACCGGCTTGCTATAAAGTAGATTTATAAGCCATTTGCGGTTTGCCACTACCGTCCCTCCAGTCAGCAGGCTTCCGAGATGCCGTGACAACCCGGACGGCCGCTGCCGCGGAAAGCGCCTCTAAATGAGCCTTTTGGAGCCAGATCATTTAATAAAAATTGTGAGAAATGCTTGTTGAGAAAAGTCAATTCATTTCAATATCTTTAATTTACCATAAGAAGCCGACGCGTTATGAATTTGCCCTTGCTTAATGCCCTTAAAATAGTCTTAGACAATACCGTTTGTAACGAACATAATGTTAAGGCCGTAGTTGAAATAAAAGAGGATACTGTTTCTATTAAGTGTTGCTGCGACCAGTTCCACAAAGAATGTTCAGATATGGTAACTGAATTACTGGAGATCTTAGAATTTAAAGACTGGATTGTTGAAGGCTCGCGCCCCAAATGATATATAGTCGGCTTGTCACGTCTGTCAGCGGGCTCTGAAATAGCAGGACAAGCGGGACATCGGCTTATTTCTTTTTGCCTAATGCGGCATAATACTTCTTTATCGGTTCAAATGGCCCGTATTTACGCTGGTTTGCCGAAAATAGCGTATCGGCATAAGGACCAAAAGGCTGATCATAAGGTTTGCTGCTGAGCTTCGGCCAGTCGGCGCTGACGTCTTTAAACGGGTGCGGCTGCGAGTTCACAAAAGCGGCTATATCCCAGGCTTCGTCGTCGGTTAGCTTACGGTTTTTATAACTGGCGCCGAAAGGCATGTTGTTGCGGGCAAACCCGGCAAACTTTGAAACGCGGTATAGGCTTGCACCTATATTATAGCTATGTTCGCCCCACAGCGGCGGATAGGTGTATCCCGTTCGTGCAGGGTTAAAGCGACCTTGCCCGTCCTTACCATGGCAAACCTGGCACCTGGATACAAAGATCACCCGACCCTTTGCCGAATCTGCAGAGCGCGTTAAAAACGGCGGCTCTTCAATACCCGAACCTAAAGGCGCTACCCCTTTTGTTACGTTTTTCCCCATCCATTCCAGGTAAGCCACGAAGGCCTTCATTTCACGGCTGTTACTATCGATTTCTTCCCCGTTAAGGCTCCGTTCAAAACAGTCTTCTATCTTTTTTATGATCGTTTCGACGGTACCGCTCCTATCCTTAAACCTGGGGTAACCGGTCGCTGCTAATGAAAAATTATTACCAAATAGTTTGGTGCCGGCGTTAAGATGACAATTCTGACAGTTCATGCCATTGCTTTTATGGGCTATGACGCCTTTAGGGCCAAAGTAATAGGAGGTATTGACCACCAGCAACCGTCCGTATTTTATAAGCCGGCTATCTTCGGTATTTGGCAGCGTGGCGGTATCGGGAATTATCCATTTGGGGCCGGCGGCAGTTGAGGTTCGAGTGTCTTTAGCGACATCTTTATTTTCCTCCAGGCATGCGGCAAAGACTAACATCATCAAAAGGATAAGCGCAACAAAAATAGAATCTGTTTTTCGGACCATATGATGAGCATAAACGGGTAAGCCGGAAATTGTTGAAATAACCTGAGCTATCCCAATATGTTTTCCGGCTTACTGATTTCAATCACTGTTTACCCCGCAAAGCAGTAGCTGCATCCGTGTTCCTGTGCGCGGCCAACAGCCCATACGCCCGATGGCATCAGTTGTACCCCCGGCAGTAAACCGGCGACCCACTCTTTCTTAATCGCTGCCGGGTCAGCCTTCGATCCCATAGCCACTACGGCGCTATAAACGGTCAGCGCGATGTCACACGCGCCAAAAAGCACGCCGTCGTCCTGTAACTCATTTATGCCGATCTTGACCACGCCTAAACCCGGAGCCTTATATGTCCCTTCCCTGGGTTGCCAAAACGGGTTAGCAGTAGCGGGCCCTTTGTTTTCAGCATCATTAATTTTAAACATCTCGCCAAATTTATACTTTGCCCAAAGATCATTGTTCATCGCATAGGGAATAGCGTTGTGCCTGAATATTACTACCGCCGTGGAATCTCCGGCTGGTGAGCCTGTAGCCGCATTGGTCATCAAAAAAACCTTCGGCCACGCAAAAGGCATTATTTCATGAGGTTGTGTCACATCAAACACCATCCGGTGTTTGCCTTTTATCTTATTGAACCATTCATCGGCATCAGAGGTATCGGTTGAAGGAATCATCGCTGCCGAAGCCGCCAAAGGTGCGGCAAGAATACCGGTGCCTAACACCGCAGCGCCCGTAGCAATTTGCTTTAAAAAGCTGCGGCGCTCATTTGAACCGGACTGATCATTTTTTTTCATAACTGAAAGTTTAAAGTGGTGGAATATTGCTGTTAAAATTTCTCCTGGTCAAAAAAAATCAAACTTAACAACCTGCTGCAGCACTCCGGTGTAATAAACAGGCTAATCACCATAAAAAATATCCAATTAGTTATTGATGAGGGGTATCGAAATCTAATATAAAGCTATCGATAACTATTTGATTTCAAAATAACGGATCAAAAATTTCTGCCTGGTTTTCCAGAGGTATAATATTAATAGTCTGCCAGGATGATAATATTATCGCTGATGTGTTTGATACGTTCCTTGCCGTCTAAAAATCCCAGCCCGACTATAAAAGCAAAACCGGCTATGGTACCGCCCATTTCGTATATCAGTTCACTGGCAGCAGCCACTGTGCCACCGGTAGCCAGCAGGTCGTCATGTATTAAAATATGCTGACCGGGTTCAAACGCGTCGATATGCATCTCGATAACCGCTTCCCCGTATTCCAGTTTATAGGCTTTCTGCCGGATGGTAAAGGGCAATTTGCCGGCTTTACGAACCGGTATAAAAGGCACACCCAATTTGCAAGCTAATGACAGACCAAACAAAAATCCGCGACTCTCTATGCCGGCTATCACGTCTATCCGGGTATGCTTGAGCTTCTGAACGAAGGCCTCCAATATATTATCGCACAAAACCGGGTCCTTCAGTATAGGGGTAATGTCCTTGAAAACTATGCCCGGTTTAGGGAAATCGGGTATATCGCGTATGGCCGCCTTGATCTGCTGCTCTATCATTTGAACGTTATATAGGGTTTTATCTTTTCTAAGGTCGCGTCGTCCATAATGGCTATATTCTTCAGATCGGCCGGCGATTCGTATTCACCGTGCTGCTGGCGAAATTGGATGATCGCATTCATCTGTTTGTAGCTCAAATACGGAAAGCGGCTGAGTTGCTCAAAGGTAACGGTATTGATGTGAATCTTTTTAATAAGCGACGAATCGATCGAAACCTGGGCTTGCATCCCGGCATATTTCTCCGAATCCAGCTCAAATACTTCTTTCAATTGATCTTTTCGGACAAATCCTCCCAGCCTGTCGCGGTAGGCAATGATACGGCGGGCAAATGAGGGGCCTATTCCTTTCAACTCCATTAGCTTTGCCGAATCGGCGGTATTCAATTCGATAATGACGCCTGGTGCGGCTTTTTTATAGACGATCCCGCTGGCTGTTGACGGTTTTGCCTGGCCAAGGGCGGCCAGCGCTTTATCCAATTCATTGGGGTTTATTGTCGTATCTTTGCGGAATAGTTGGAAAACGTATGGAGCGGCAAGCACCAGTAAGATCAATATCACCAGCACAACCATACCGTTCCATTCTTTTTTTGATACAGACAGGTAATTTTTGATGCGTGATATCATTTGAAAGCGTTTGCCGACTGTAAATTAAATTAAAATTTAGGATATTTATTACTCAAACCTGAAAACCATTTAAACAGGCTAAATGAAGATCATAACCACCGAAGAATTTGCAAAAGCAACCAAGCTCGATAAGCTTAAAATGCCCGGCCTGGCGGCGCTGCTGATGGAGGTGATGAAGATAAACCAGGTAAACAAACTATTTGCCGAGGCCCAACCCAAACAAGGGCCCGACTTTGTTGATGCTATTCTGAAAGGCTGCGGTGTCGAGATCGAGTTTGATGAACGTGAACTCAAAAACATCCCCGAAACCGGGAGTTTTATCGCAATTGCCAACCACCCTTACGGGGGCATCGAAGGTATGGTGCTATTGAAAATATTGTGCATGGTAAGGCCCGATGCCAAGATCATGGCTAATTTCCTGCTTAAAAAAATACCCAATCTCGCCGATTATTTTGTAGCGGTGAATCCCTTTGAAAATATCGAACATTCCTCCAGCATCAGTGGGCTGAAGAACACCATGGAGCTGCTTGCAAATGGCACCCCTATTGGGATATTTCCTGCGGGCGAGGTGTCGACTTTCAGGGCTGATACGCAACAGGTGACCGACCGCATGTGGCACCCGGTAGTAGGCAAACTGATCGCCAAAGCCAAAGTGCCAGTTGTGCCTATATACTTTCACGGCAATAATGGTTTGCTTTTCAACCTGCTGAGCATGATCCACCCTGCATTGCGAACCGCAAAGCTACCGTCGGAGCTTTTTAACAAGCAGGGCCACACCATCAGGCTGCGTATAGGCAAACCGATCAACGTAGAAGATATACCAGAATACAGTAACACCTCGCAGCTACTCAATTTCCTGCGTGCTAAAACCTATGCGCTGGGTACCGGCCTGGACGAGGAAAAAAAGATATTTAACCCGCGCAATTTGTTTAAGATACGTAAGGAACCGGCTGAAATTGTACCTGAGGTCAGCACTGCTCTGCTGGAAAAAGATGTGATAGCTCTGCGTGATAGTTATCGCGTTTGGGTTGAAAAAAACTACGAGGTATTTATAGCGCCGACCTCAACCATACCCAATATTATCCGCGAGATAGGCAGGCTGCGCGAACTCACTTTCCGGGAGATTGGGGAAGGCACCAATAAAAGCACCGACCTGGACGAGTATGATATCTACTATCATCACCTTTTTATATGGGATACCGAAGCAAAACGCGTAGTTGGCGCTTACCGCATAGGCCTTGGCGATGAGATATTTTACAGCATGGGTAAGAAGGGCTTCTATATTACCGAGCTGTTTAAGATCAAAGAACAGTTTATGCCTGTGCTCAGGAAAAGCCTCGAGTTGGGACGTTCCTTTATCCGTAAGGAATACCAGCAAAAGCCGCTGCCGCTGTTCCTGCTTTGGAAAGGCATTTTGAAATACCTGATCGATAACCCGCGCTACCGCTACCTGATCGGCCCGGTGAGCATCAGCAATACTTTTTCAAAATTCTCAAAATCACTTATTGTCGATTATATCAACCGCAATCATTTCGATGATGAAATGGCGCAATATGTGCGGCCGCGTAAAAAATTCAAGGTTGATTTTTCGAGTATCGATACCGACCTGCTGATGGCCGGTGAAGACAGTTTTAAGGGCTTGGATAACCTGATATCGGAAGTAGAGCACGGTACCATGAAAGTGCCCGTTTTGCTTCGTCAATATATCGCGCTCAATGCCAAGATCATTTGCTTTAATATCGATCCAAAATTTGCGGATTGCCTGGATGGATTCCTTGTTCTTGATCTTCAGAAAGTACCGCAGGATATTTTGGAGAAGCTGGGGAAGAACCTTTAGGTAGTTGATTAAGTTGCATTAGGTTGAATGAGTTAGATTAAGTTGGCATTTGAACTCAATCAACCACTTAACTTATTCAACTCAATCAACCTATTTAAGTCGCTATTGCTTTTTTGATGCGCCGGAGTGTTTCAATATTTTGGCTTCCACGTAGAATATGATCTCCTCGGCAATGTTTTTCGACTGATCGCCGATACGTTCCAGCTTGCGGATAATGGACAGCATGAATAAGGCTTCATTGAGGCCCGAGATATCAGCTTTTATCAATTCCCCGATAGTAGTCGTGGCGTTCCTGTTGATCACATCCAAAACCTCGTCCCTTTTAAAAATACTGCGGGCAAGGGCGGTATCTTCGTTTTCGAACGCGTTGCGGGTATCAGTCAATATGTTGATCGCCTCTTCATACATATGCAGGATAGAGGTGCTTTCAAGCGCTGCCGGGTCAAAGTTTACCGGCGATTCTATAACATATTTAGCAACACCGGCCGCTATATCGCCTATGCGTTCCAGGTTGGTATTGATCTTTAAAGCGGCCAGCAAAAAACGCAGATCGATAGCCACCGGGCAATGCAGCGCGAAAATGTTTTCGCAATCACGGTCTATTTTAAGTTCGAACGAGTTTACCCGTTTCTCTTTTACTAAAACTTCGCGCGCAAGGTCCTTGTCAAAGTTCGTCATAGCGTCCTTTGCCTTGTTCAATTGCGATTGCACCAGCATCCACATATTGACCAACTCCTTTTTAAGTGCGATTATTTCGGTTTCTATTGGTGTCATGTTCTAAATTCTAAATAAAAAACTCTAAATCCTATTTATCATAATTAGCTAAACCTGCCGGTAATATAATTTTGGGTGCGCTGATCCTTTGGGTTGGTGAACATCATTTTCGTATCATCAAACTCAACCAGTTCGCCTAAATAAAAGAAAGCCGTTCTGTCGCTCACACGGGCAGCCTGCTGCATATTGTGTGTTACGATGATCAGCGTATAATTTGCTTTCAGTTCGTGAAACAGGGCTTCGACACTCGAGGTAGAGATAGGGTCAAGCGCAGATGTTGGCTCGTCGAACAGGATCACCTCCGGTTTCATGGCAATGGCACGCGCTATACATAGGCGCTGCTGCTGCCCGCCCGAAAGGAAAGTGCCTTTTTTGTGCAATGAGTCTTTCACTTCCTTCCATAACGCGGCGCTGGTAAGCGACTTTTCAACGATAACGTCTTTTTCGGCCTTCGGGATTCTGATGCCATTAAGGAGATATCCTGCAATCACGTTTTCGTATATACTTAGGTTCGGAAACGGATTCGGACGCTGGAAAACCATTCCTATTTTGCTGCGGACATAAATTGCGTTCATTTTATATACGTCTTCCCCATCCAATTTCATTACCCCCTCGGCCCTTGCATTAGGGATAAGCTCGTGCATACGGTTTATACAGCGCAAAAAGGTTGTTTTGCCGCAACCCGAAGGGCCCATCATCGCGACGACCTCGTTCCGGTTTATTTTGATATTCACATTTTTGATAGCGTGATTATCACCATAATAAGCATTTATATTTTCAGCGCTTACAATTGTACTTTCCATTTTCTTGTGATCACTTTTGTGACGATGTTTAATACCAAAACGAACATTAACAGGATAAAAGAGGCTCCCCATGCCAGGTTGTGCCAGTCGTCATACGGGCTGGTGGCATAGGTGAAGATGAGGTGCGGCAGGCTTTCCATCGGCCGGGCAATATGCGCGGATACATATGAGTTACCAAAAGCGGTGAATAATAGCGGCGCTGTTTCGCCTATCACACGGGCGATAGACAAAGTAATGCCCGATAAAATACCGGCAAAACCACAGGGGACGATCACCTTCAAAATAACTTTATGATAAGGAACCCCCAGCGACAGCGCGGCTTCCTTCAATGAATCCGGCAACATCTTGAGGGTTTGTTCAGTCGAACGAATAATGATGGGCAGCATCATAATGGCCAGGGCGACACTACCCGATATGGCCGAGAAAGTACCCAACGGCTTTACGATCCAGAAGTATACAACGATACCCATTACGATGGAAGGTACACCCTGCAGGATATCTACACAAAGACCGGCATAATAAGCCAGTTTGGTTTTGGGGTTTTCGCTCAGGTATATACCCGCCATCATTCCGACAGGTATAGCAATAACCGACGACATCAGCACAAGGATAAAACTGCCGACAAGCGCATTAAGAACACCGCCGCCATGTTCGCCCACAGGTGCGGGCGTGTGCGTTAAAAACGTCCAGTTCACCTGCGTTATACCCTGCTTGATGATATAAAACAATATAACGATCAGGGGTATCGCGATGAGGAACGCAAAGAAAATAATTATGCCTTTAAAGATCAAGCTCGCGGCGGTTCTGAATCCAATTTTTGCTTCCATGAGATTAATCGTTAGTAAATCTTGAAACTATTCTTTTACCGATTATGTTGATCACTACCGTTACACAGAACAGTACCAGGCCCAGTTCGATCAGCGCCGACAGGTACAGGGTATGATCCGCTTCAATCAATTCATTGGCAATAACGCTGGCCATCGTGTTGCTGGGGCCAAAGATCAGGTCTTTGAACGTATGCGCGATAGCGCTGGTATTACCGATAACCATGGTAACGGCCATTGTTTCGCCAAGGGCGCGGCCCAGGGACAAAAGGGTGCCTGCAAACAAACCTGAACGGGTATATGGCATGATGACCTTGCGGATAACCTCAAATCTCGTCGCGCCAAGAGCATAGGCCCCCTCCTTCAAAGGTGACGGCGTCATGCGGATCATGGTGATGCCCAGTGAAGCACCGTATGGGATGATCATTATCGCGAGAATGAGTGATGAGGTCAGAACACCGATACCATAAGGCGCTATGTGCCATTTGAGCTCGACATTCCGGATGATGGGCACCAATACCGACAATCCCCAGAAGCCATAAATTACCGATGGAACGGCGGCGATGAGGTCGATGACGTCTTTCAGCAAGTTGGAAAGCCAGCCTTTGGGATTGTACTCGCCCAAATAGATCGCGATGGCATAGGAAAAAGGTATGGAAATGATAAGTGCGATGAACGAGGTAAGCAACGTACCGATCAGGAATGGATAAGCGCCATAGATATTGGCTACGGGATCCCAAACCTTTCCCCATAAAAACCCTATGCCAAGCGACTTGATAGACGGTATAGAATCGATCACCAGCGTGATGAAAATACCGGTAACCAGCAGGAGCAAAACAACGCTCAATACCTTAAGCCAGCGCCTGAATACAATTTCCCATTTAAACTGCTGGAAATAATAACCCTGGTTAGCATTATTTACCGCGATAACGGCCCATATAAGACTGAGACCGACAACCGCTCCTAATCCGAACTTTAATACCAGGACAGAATTAAAGGCTATTGAGAATAAATAGACCAATATACCGAGAATGGTCATAAATACGCCCCCGAATACGGAGGCATAAAACAACCCAAGCGGGCCGAATATAAGCGCTAATATAACACCCAGTACTACGCTCTTCTTTCTGGTGGCACCAGCCTGCATTCCCTTCATCAGTTGGCGGTTTTGTGGGATGGAGATACTCATCTTAAATAGATTTTATTAACTTTTTGTTTGTGCTCCGGGCTAAGAAGCAAAAGCAGAAAGCTATATTTAGCTAAAAGCAGAAAGCCTAAAGCTTAAAGCATTTACTATTGCTTTCAGCTTTGTCTTTCTGCTTTCGGCCTTCTGCTTTCAGCTACAATTATAATATTGGCTTACCCTGGTAAGTGGCTGATTTCAAAATATTTTCAGCAACCTTAACAGCGGCTTTTGAAAGCGGTGCATAATTCAGAGGGGCGCATTGAGCCTGTCCCTGGTGTATATTATACCAAAGCAGTTTCAATAACTCAGTAGCCCGTGCTTTTGAACGGCCGCCATAGTTTTGCTCTTTGTAGATCATAGCCCAGGTGAAGCCTGCGATTGGATAGCCTTTAGGGTTGTCGGTATCGGTGAACGATACTTTTGAATCAGCCGGGATGGCAACATTCGCGGCAAGGGTTGTTGCTTCAATAGTGGGCGCAATGTACTTACCGCTTTTGTTTTGGATATTGGCATAAACCATGTTGTTTTGCTTTGCATAAGCCAGTTCGACATAAGTTATGCCACCCGGAGTCTGTTTTACTAAACCGGAAACACCTTCACTGCCTTTGGCGCCTAAACCGGCCGGCCAGTTGACCGCAGCTGCTTTACCAACCTTCTTTGCCCACTCGGGGTTTACTTTAGTAAGATAATCGGTAAAGATGAATGATGTACCACTACCGTCAGAACGATGGATCACAACGATTGGCATGTCCGGAATATTGACTCCTTTGTTAGCATCTTTAATTTCGGGGCTGTTCCAGTTGGTTATTTTGCCCAGGTAAATATCGGCAAGATCTTTGCCGCTCAAATTTAAATGTGCAGAAACCCCCGGCACGTTATAGGTAACAACTACAGCGCCCGATGTCATCGGGATATGCAGAACAGCGGCGCCCATTTTGGCAGTTTGATCCGCATTCAAAGGAGCATCTGAATCACCAAAATCAACTGTTTTGTTAGTTAACTGCAATATGCCGCCACCAGAACCAATTGATTGATAATTAACCTTAGACGCTTTATATTGCGAGAATATCTTTGAGAACAAGGGGTATACGAATGTACTTCCCGCACCCAGCAAAGTATTGTCCTGGGCATTTGCCGATAGGCCTATGAACGATGTCGCTAAAGCAACAATCGCCAGCTTCAAATTTTTATTTATTTTCATCTTTTTGTGTTTTTACTTAGCTGATTTTGTTATTTACCGAAAGTGTAATAGAATGTAAATCTATAAACCAGGTTATGATCAGGGGTAACATAGCCTGTAGTCGACGCATCGCGTTGATCCTTATAATCAATTAACCAGAAGTTGGGCATAAAGTGAACATTCTTGGTTGGGTTAAAATCCAAACCAGCGGTGTAGAACGTTTCTTTAACAGTTGGGTTGTATGCTCCGTAGTTTGTATTAACCGTATAAGAATCGGCGGTGATAAAATCATTATTAGGATTGTAACCGTCACGTTTTGCATAAAAGTTAAGGTTCTTTGTGATTGCGCCTCTTACCCATATGGAAAGGCCCTGGGCGGTAGCATCTTCAGCAGCATGGGTGGTAGTATTCTCTACACCCTGGGTAAAGCTTTGTGTATAGGCTTCAACACCAACGCTGATCTTTTTGCTAACATAAGAGGCAAATATCTTCTTTATGCTATGTGACTGACCGCCGATAGCAGCTGTAGCAGGCGCAGTTTTCGCATCGTCAAAATATAAATCCACATATAGGTGCTGGTTGAAGAACTTACCCCATACGTCGGTATAAATTATTTTGTAAAAGCCGGTATTGGGATTAGCCGCTGATAACAAACTGGCAGTGGTGTTATTACCTACCATTAACACATAACCAAAGTTCTTAGTTGAAGGATCGAAGGTTCCCTGTAAAGCGGCGCCAACGTCATATGAGTTATTTTTGTGGAAGTCGGTGATGGTCTTTTCGATTGAACGATACGCCCAGGTACTTTCTGAAAGGCTGACCGGGCCGTTCGTTCCTGGCTCATTCAATGCAAAGCCTGGTGTGCTTAATTCACCTATAACAAAGTCTGTGCCGGTCCAAAGGTCTCTTACACGGATATTAAAATTTTTGATCCAGAAGGCCATTTTATTATCGACCAGGTTGTCACCGTTTTGGATAGAAGTTGCACCGTTTACGCCGGTATTTGCGTTAGGCTCTGATGCCAATAATACTTCGGCCTTAAATTTCTTTGTTATATCATAATCGTACCCTAAGTACAAACGACGGAACTGGAAAGCGTTGCGGTAAGTAGGTACACCATTGTACATAGATTCCGGGCCCCTGTTTGTTGCATCAGCGTGAGCGTTATAGTAGAAATCGCCAAAGGTGTAGCCCCATAGTCTTCTTTGTGGTTTCCACGAAGTGTCTTCAGCTGCTTTTGGAGCGGCGGTAGTTGTTGTAGTTGTGTTGCCGGGATCTTCTTTAGAAACCGCTTTCTTTGCCGGTTCGGTAGAAGCGTAAGTTTGCGCACTGCTGCTGGCGGCTGTTAAAACCAGCGCTGCGAACAAGCCAGTACATGCGAGATTGGTAAATAGTCTTTTCATGTTTGGGTGAGGTTAAATTAAATTTCGGTTCAAAGGTGCGCATGCAGTATTACCCCAATGTTAAGACATGATTAACATTTGGTAACTTTAGGAGAACATTAAAGGCAGTAATAGCCTATAACAGGGCCTGGTTAAATCTGCTAATTATTAGTTAAGTGGATTACCTCGCTGATTATCAATCACTTGTTATTTTAGCTAACAATTGTCAATAAAAGAGCCGCGACAAAAAAAATCATCATGCGGGTTTAATATTAGCTTAATATAGCCGGAATACTTTTAGCCCTTCTAAATCAGGGCCATGCGTAACCTATTTCGTGACTTTTTTTCTCACCGGGCTCTATTCTACGATCTATTCAACCAGGCCGGCAGGAATATTGTCCGCATGTCCGAATTGCTTTCAAACGTCATTGTTACGCCGTCTGTCGAGGAGCGCGAATTGCTTTACCGCCAGATCAACGCCCTGGAAGAAGCAGGGGACTATATTACGCACAAAGTCTATCTCGGACTCGATAAGGTTTTCTTTACGCCCTTTAACCGCAAGGATATCCATATACTGGCCTCGACCATTGATGATGTTGCCGATAATGTCCATGAAGCGGCGGGAAGGATGCAGCTATATAATATTGATCGTTTCACGCCTGCGATAGGCGATTTAGCCGGATATATCAAACAGTCGTGTTCCGAACTCCAAAAGCTGATTTGCTCTTTAAGAAAAATTGATGACACCGAATCTATGCTGACTTCCTGCAGGCTGGTAAAAGAATACGAACACCGGTCGGATGATATTTATAACCACGCCCTGGCCGACTTGTTCGCAAATGAAAAGGACGCCTTTACCCTAATCAAGCACAGGGACATCCTCTATTCACTAGAAGCTTCAGCAAAAAAGTGCAAAAATGTGACCGATGCGATCGAGATCATTGTGATCAATAGTATTTGAATTGAGGAGGCTCCGATGGAGCCTTTAATTAATTTTTGGGAATCGTCTATAAACAGGAAGCTCCTCCCGGAGCTCAGCTTATTTATAAACTCCGAAGGAGTATCCTGTTTATAGCGCCGGAGCAAAAAATATTCGGGGCTCCATCGGAGCCTCCTTTGATTTAATAACGCAATGAAAATCTTTTAAAGATAAAATGCAGCAGCCATATCGGCCCGATGAGCAGGAATTTCAGGTCGGTGAGAAATGATGGCTTTTCCCCTTCTATTTTATGACCGATAAACTGGCCTATCCAGGCTATTACGAATATCGCCCCGCATACCTCCCATAAAGCAAGCCCGCCGTTGTGCTGCCAGCCAGTGAGCAGAGTGATGAGGTAAACAAACAGCATCACTGCCAGCAGCATGACGTAGGAGAGTATCGGCGAAAGCTTATAATAATAGTAGATAGCGAAAGCGATAAGGAACGAGGCCCAATTGAAATAGCCGTTATAGGAACCAAGAAATTTCAGGTACGGAAAAGGAATGGCCCAAACCAGGCCCACTAAACTGAAAACGATCAGCGGCACGCATATCCAGTGGATCAGTTTATTGGTTGGGTTCTGGTGGTTTTCAGAATATTGATCGAACAAAACATCTATAGGGCGCTGCGGCGCCTTAGGCGTTATAGTAATAGTTTTCGTTTTCTTGTTATTAGCCACTATGACTTATAAATAATGTCATTTCAAACGATAGATTGAAATCTTATACTCCATGCAAGCGAACTATGCTTAGCGTATAAGATTTCTCCTCGTACCTCGTCGAAATGACAATCGGGTTTAATTTTATTTCGCAAACGCAACCGACCGGGTTTCCCTGATCACGGTTACCTTGATCTGGCCGGGATACGTCATTTCGGTTTGGATACGGTTGGATATATCCGCAGCCAAAACTTCCGATTGCGCATCCGATATCTTTTCGCTTTCAACCACTACGCGCAATTCGCGGCCAGCCTGTATAGCGAACGTCTTTTCAACGCCCGGATAGGACAGCGCCAGGCTTTCCAGTTCTTTTAAACGCTTGATATAGCTTTCCACCACTTCGCGGCGTGCGCCTGGGCGTGCGCCCGATATGGCGTCGCAGGCCTGTATGATCGGCGACAGCATCGAGGTCATCTCGATCTCGTCATGGTGGGCGCCTATAGCGTTGCAAACTTCGGGGTGCTCTTTATATTTTTCAGCGAGCTGCATACCCAAAATAGCGTGTGGCAACTCAGGATTGTCGTCAGGCACCTTGCCAATATCGTGCAATAAACCTGCACGCTTGGCCATCTTAACATTCAGGCCCAATTCGGCAGCCATGGTAGCGCAGAAATTGGCTACCTCACGCGAGTGCTGCAACAAGTTTTGCCCGTAAGATGAGCGGTAACGCATACGGCCCACCATACGGATCAATTCCGGGTGCAAACCATGGATACCGAGGTCGATCACGGTGCGCTCGCCTATCTCTACTATCTCTTCTTCTATCTGTTTTTTGGTTTTGGCAACCACCTCTTCAATACGTGCCGGGTGGATACGTCCATCAGTTACCAGGCGGTGCATCGCCAAACGGGCGATCTCGCGCCTTACCGGATCGAAGCCCGAAAGGATGATCGCTTCAGGGGTATCATCCACAATGATCTCGATACCGGTAGCTGCTTCCAGTGCACGGATATTTCTACCCTCGCGACCAATGATACGGCCCTTGATCTCATCATTCTCGATATTAAAAATCGATACCGTATTTTCAATAGCACTCTCCGTGGCGGTGCGCTGTATCGTTTGGATAACGATCTTTTTAGCTTCCTTAGTAGCTGTCAGTTTGGCTTCGTCCACGATATCCTTGATCTGCATCATGGCTTGTGTACGTGCTTCTTCTTTCAGTGTATCTACCAGCTGGTTTTTCGCATCCTCCGCGGATAACCCGGCGATAGTTTCCAACTGCTCCACATGCTGCTGTTTCAGGTGCTCAACTTCTTCCTGCTTTTTCATAGCGATCTCAGTCTGCCTTTCCAGGTTTTTTCGTACCCCGTCAATTTCAGCTTCCTTGCGCGACATATGTTCCAGCCGCGAATTATAGGATTGTTCCTTTTGCTTTACGCTGTTCTCGCGCTGGTTGATGGCATTGTTTTTCGAATTGATCTCCTGCTCATGCTCCGCCTTCATCTGTAAAAACTTTTCTTTTGCCTCCAAAAGTTTGTTTTTCCTTAATATCTCGGCATCGTTTTCAGCATCCTTCAGTATCTTTTTAACTTTGTTCTGGGCCGCTGCTTCCTGATCTTTGAAAAGTTTGCGCAGCAGGAACCGGCCTATGGTCACACCGGCGGGTACGCCCACCAGCAAGCCGATAATTGTGTATAATAATCCGTTCATCTCTTAAGTTTATAAAATAAAAAAACCGCAACTAATTTTTAAGTGTCATGTATTGAAAAACCTCAGACCAGATAGTGGGATCGGGTTCTGCCAGGCCGTTGCCGGCGTGGTGTCATTCCCTTTGATCCGCTGATATTGAAGCGTTAAGTTTTTAATAGTGAAACTCAAAATTTAACTGCGGTTAAATCTTAATTTGCTCGGTATGTGTAAGAACGTTATTACTTCGAGAAAAAATCAGACAGTAAATGATCTAACTGGTAAACCTTATCCGCGACGTCGGTATCTTCCACCGCCACCTTCTTCTCCGCTTTTAACGATGATGTTGCATAATGCAATACCGCCATCGAAAGCAGATCCTGTTTATCCCTGACCGCATAATTTTCCTGGTATTCTTTTATGCGATCATTGATCAGCTTAGCCGCCCTGCGTATTATTTCTTCCTCCTCCATGTTTACCTTTAGCGGGTAAACCCTGTCAGCAATATTTATTTTTATTGAGATTTCTCCCATTTGAGCTATTTCACTTTTGCACTACTTTTTCAGCAATACAATACACTTATCAATTTCCTGCACAAATTCGTTAATTTTTTGCTTTATGTCAAGAGTTTTTTCATTGGTCTCCGAAAACGACTTCGCCATCTTCAAAACTCTCATCTTTTCTTCTGCTTCTTTTCCCTTCTCTTTGCTTGCATTCAGCGCTGCAGAAAGCGACTGGTTCTCCAGCTTCAGCAGGTCGTTTTCCTCCTGCAAAGCCGAACAAAGCGCTATCAAGCGCTGCGTTTTTTCTACAACCTGGTTTAATTGCTCAGCTGTTGAAGGCATGTTTTAGTTATTGATTTATTGAATTATTGATTTACTGAATTATTGTTTGAGCCTATTCAATAATTCATTAATTCAATAATTCAGTCATTACTTCCTGATCTCCGCTCCTGCTTCCTTGCCGAAATTATGAATTAATTTTTGCATAATCGCATCTATGGTCTTGTCCGTCAAAGTTTTTTCTTCGTCCTGTAAAGTAAAACTTAAAGCATACGATTTTTTACCCGCCGGCAGCTTATCGCCCTGGTAAACATCAAACACATTGACGTCTTTCAGCAGTTTTCTTTCCGATTTTTGCGCGATCTGTTTTAAAGCTCCGAAAGTAACGGTTTTATCCACCAGCATCGAAAGATCACGCCTTACGGCCGGGAATTTAGATACCTCCTGGTACACGATCTTATTCTTCCGCGCCGCATTCAGGATCATGTCGAAATTAAAGTCCGCATAAAAAACATCTTGTTCAACACCCGTTTTTGCTAAAGCATCTGCTGATACTCGCCCAAATTTTACCAGTTGTTTATTGTTAAGAATATACTGAAGGCCAAAGGTCAATTTGCTGCAAGTAGTATCCTCAACAATGAGATTTTCTATATTGAGCTTTGAGATTAACCCATCAACGACTGCCTTAAGATCAAAAAAAGAAGCAAATTCTGCAGCCCGCTCTTGCGCCAAGCCAAAACTTAAGGCATTTATTGCGTTTAGCGTCGTATTCGCAACTTGTTCGCTTGTTTCCGGACCAAACGGGTATTTCGACCCCAGTTCTTTAATCAACTTATTCTGAGTTGTGATTATTGGGAGCAAATAATTTGGCTTGTTAGCCCAATGCTCAGATGATTTCTTGCCCGTGATAAACACCGCAAAACGCTGCGTCTCGATATATTTATCATCCTTCACATTATATACCTTACCGAATTCATACAATTTCAGATCGGTATTTTTACGGTTTTGATTGTAGGCGATGGCTTCCAAACCCGAGAACACCATGCTCTGGCGCATCACGTCGAGGTCATTGCTCAAAGGGTTCAATATCTTTACCGCATGTTCCAAATCGCTTGAATAGGAAGATTTAGTCAGCGAGTTCGATAATATCTCATTAAACCCGTTAGCCGTCAATAAATCCGAAATTGCATTCTGCACATCATCCCTTTCCGGGCGAACCGAATTATTGAGTGATGCCCTGATCTGCGTTGGTATCTCGATATTGTTGTAGCCGTAAATACGCAGTATCTCTTCGGTCACATCCACATCGCGGGTCACGTCTACGCGGTAAGGCGGAACCTTCAGCGATAAGCCTTCGGCGGATTCTTTAACGACCTGGATATCTAATGCCTTGATAATCGCCTTGATCTCATCATGCGGGATGGATTTACCGATCAACCGGTCGATATTCTTATAAGTGACATCAACATCAAACGGCGCTATAGGATTTGGGTAGATGTCCGAAACATCTGATGATATCGTTCCTCCGGCTACATCCTTGATCAGCAACGCCGCATATTGCAACGCGAATACCGTAATATCCGGATCGGTGCCGCGCTCAAAACGGAAGGATGCATCCGTTTTTAAACCATGCCTTTTGGATGTTTTTCGCACCCATACCGGGTTGAAGTAAGCACTTTCGAGGAAGATATTCTTTGTCGAATTCTTCACTCCCGAGCCCGCACCCCCGAATACGCCGGCAATACACATCGGTTCTTCGGCATTACAAATCATCAGGTCATCAGCGGAAAGTTTACGTTCCACTTCGTCCAAGGTTTTGAATACCGTTCCTTCAGGGCATGTTTTGACGATAACCTTATTACCTTTTATCGCATCGGCATCAAAAGCATGCAATGGCTGACCCAGGCCGTGCAGCACATAGTTGGTTACATCCACCACGTTATTGATCGATCTGATGCCGATCACACCTAACTTTTCCTTTAACCACTTCGGCGAGTCTTTAACTTCTATACCCGATATGGTTAAACTGGAATATCGCGGACAGGCTTCGGCGTTCTCAACCGTTACCGGGATATTGCGGTTATGATTATCGACCTTAAATGCCGATACATCAGGTTTGATAAACGTAATTTTCAAAAATGCGGCGATGTCCCTGGCCGTACCCAAATGCGAGGCCGCATCGGCGCGGTTGGGCGTCAACCCTATCTCGAAGAGATAATCGTCGCTTACTTTAAAATAATCCCTCGCAAGCATCCCTGGCACCGCGTCCGGATCAAGCACCATAATGCCATCATGGGAAGTACCCAGGCTGATCTCGTCTTCGGCGCATATCATGCCTTCCGATACTTCGCCGCGTATTTTAGATTTATTTATTTTGAAATGATCGCCCTCAAGCGGGTGTACCGTAGCGCCAACAACCGCTACCACTACCTTTTGCCCGGCTGCCACATTCGCGGCGCCGCAAACAATTTGCAGATCGGTACCGGTACCCACATCCACTTTGGTTAAATGCAGGTGATCAGAATTGGGGTGGTCTTTAGATTCTTTAACGTGACCAATCACCAAGCCTTCCAGTCCGCCGGGTACAGGCTGCACCTTATCCAGGCTTTCTACCTCCAGGCCAATGCCCGTCAGTATCTGCGAAAGTTGTTCGGGGGTTTTATCCGTATCGATAAATTGCTTCAGCCAGTTGTAGGAGATCTTCATTACAGCAAAAAATAGTTCGCAAAGATAGGATTTAGTCCGGAAGTCGGGAAGACCGAAAGTCCGAAAGATGTTAGGTGAAAGGATAAAGGTTAAAGGCGAAAGGTTTTGGTTTTCGCTTTGATGTTGTTAAATTGCCCTGATGACCTATCGTAAAGCAACCTTATTCATTACATTTTTTTCGTTGATCGTTGGTCAGTATACATTTGGGCAAAATCGCAAATTATCAGACGAAGAACTTAATCATAGTACAGCCAGTAAAATAAGGTGGGCCGACACTATTACCTGTGCTCAAATTGATAAGTGGGTCAAATCAGATATAAAAAGCAAAACAATCTTTCTATTTCTCACAGGGGGAATTGCGTCAGCCGTCTACCCTACTGACCAAAAATTTGAAGATAAATATGGCATTTATTATTTTGATTTTGGCGATTCGTCTCCTGATTATAAGTGTGTAATTAAATACAACGATATGGTGTTCGATTATTTAACAAAGGTTTATGGTAAGAAATGGAAACGGGAAGTCAGAAAAGACATTATCGGCCTTTCTGAATGGAAAAAACAAAACAGAAAAATTCGAAATTGAACATTCGAAATTCGCCTCACAAAAGACTTTCATCCGCAAAACTCATATAGCCGCTATCGGTGATGATGAGATGATCCAGCACCTGTATTTCGAGCAGGCGGCTGGCCGCGGTAAGCTTTTTGGTCAGCTCGATATCCGATTGGCTCGGTTTTAAATTGCCGGAGGGGTGGTTATGCACGAGGATAATACCCGTCGCCTGGTATTGCAATGCCGTACCGAAAATGATCTTGGGGTCGGCGATGGTATTCGACAAGCCGCCTTTGCTGACCAGTTCCTTGCCTAACACCTTGCTTGAACGGCCTACCAGCAGCATCCAGAATTCCTCGTGGTTCAGGTCGACCAAATGGCGGCGCATGAGGTTCCAGGCATCCTTACTGCTGCGGATAAATTCGGCGGGTTTTTCTTCCGTTTCGCTGCGCCGCCTGCCAACTTCAAGCGCTGCAATGATAGATATGGCCTTAGCCTCACCTATTCCCCTGAAATTGCAAAGTTCATTGATAGTCGCTTTCGCCAGCTTATTCAGGTCGTTATCGTAATGGTGCAGGATGCGTTTGCTGAGCTCGACGGCAGACTCATTGTCGTTGCCCGAACTTATCAGGATGGCGATCAGTTCGGCATCGGTGAGCGCGCGTCGGCCCTGGGCGCTGAGTTTTTCGCGCGGGCGGTCCTCTTCGGCCCAGGCTTTAATGCTGATCTTGTTCTCGTGGTAAGGTTTCATTTGTCTGAACTCGAATTTATCGAATTTAAGAATTAACAGAATTATATTACTGCATAAGTAACAAAATTCGGGCAATTCTTAAATTCGATAAATTCGGGTTCAGACAAAATTACAAGCAAAACATGGTTTACATGGTTTACATAATTTCGAGCATTTTAGAGTTAAACAACTGATTATCAACTAATTAATCAAAAAACGACGATAAACATGTAAACCATGATTTTCAACCGTATTGTCCAATGCCCCGTCCTGAAATAGCTATACAGATCTGTGATTAAATCCTGTAATACCTATACAAAGTTCATCACTTTAATCCATAGCATCCTGCAATCGTGTCCAAAAAAAATAGCGATGGGTAAAAACCCATCGCTATCCCAGAAAGAATTTCTTTATATTATTTCAGGTTGTTAACAAACTTAGTCAGCTTTGACTTATTGTTAGAAGCCTTGTTTTTGTGGATCACGTTCTTCTTAGCCAAACGGTCGAGCATAGAAATTACTTTGGTTAAAAGCGGTGCAGCTTCTGCCTTAGTAGCTGTATCTCTTAATTTCTTGATCGCGTTACGCGTGGTTTTAGCCTGGTAACGGTTACGCAGACGCTTCGCAGCATTTGCCCTGATTCTTTTTATCGACGATTTATGATTTGCCATTGTAGCTAATTCTTCTTTTATTTTTCGGACTGCAAATATAGGGTGAATTTTTTTTATTGTCAATTGTTTTAGAAATTTTGTTGTAAGGTTGAAATGTTGCAAGGTTGGAATGTTAAACCCTGCTTCAAAAAAATAACCTTTCAACTTTACAACCTTACAACTTTCCAACAAAAAAGACATATTTGAGGAATGAAACTTATCGCAAGAACCCTTATTGCAGTGATGATCCTGATCACCTGTTCCTCCTGGGGATTTTTTGCACACAGGCGGATCAACCGCATCGCTGTTTTCACCTTACCGAAAGCGATGGCGGGTTTTTACGAAGCGAATATCGATTTCATTACCGAACATGCCGTCGACCCGGATAAGAAGCGCTATGTGGATTCGCTGGAAGCGCCGCGGCATTTTTTGGATGCCGATCATTATGGCAAAAGGCCCTTTATGAAGCTGCCTGTAAAATGGAAAGCCGCCGTTAAAAAGTATTCGGAAGATACCATCAAAAAATACGGGACGGTGCCCTGGGAAATTCAATATCAATATTACCGGCTGGTGGATGCATTCAAAAGACATGATACGACCGACATCCTAAAAACTTCGGCCAACCTGGGGCATTACGTCGCCGATGCGCACGTGCCTTTGCATTTAACCATGAACTTCGACGGGCAATTAACGCATCAAACCGGCATCCACGCGCTTTGGGAAAGCCGCCTGCCTGAATTGTTCAGCGACCGGTACAATTATAACGTCGGCAAAGCAAAGTATATTGAAAACCCACTGAACGAGGCATTCAAAATATGCCGCTCGTCCTTCAAATGCGTGGATTCGGTTCTAAGGTTTGAACGATTGATCGGCAAATCCTTTTCTAAAACGCAGAAATACCAGGTTATCCGCCGGAACAACAAAAATGCGCAGGATTATTCCGAAACTTATGCCAAAGCCTATCACACAGTTTTAAACGGCATGGTAGAACGGAGGATGCGGTCGTCAATACTGGAGATCGGCAGCTTTTGGTATTCGGCCTGGGTGGATGCGGGGCAGCCAGATCTGAATAAGCTCATTGCGCGACGAGTGACAAAAGAGCAAAGACAAAAGATAAAGCGCGAGGCCGACTTATATAAAACGGGAAAAGTATTAGCTTTAACTCATTGACATGATCCGACAAAAAGCAGCCAAACTCAAAAATAATACCATACGCTGGCGCAGTAATGAGCCAACACGATTGGAAACCTTTAGTGACGCGGTATTCGCATTCGCGGTTACATTGATCATCGTATCGCTGGAAGTACCCAAATCATTCGACGAGCTTTTTGAAACTATGAAGGGTTTTGTAGCCTTTGGCGCTTGTTTTGGCATTCTTTTCCTGATCTGGAATAGTCAGAATATATTTTTCAGGCGTTTTGGGATAGTGGATGCTTATACTACAGCGCTCAATGGTATCCTGTTATTTGTGGTGTTGAGCTATACCTATCCATTGAAATTCCTTTTCACCCTGCTTTTTTCGGGCGATAATACTTACTTAAGTCATGGTGTAAAATTATCCATGATACGACTTGACCAGGTGCCCACCCTGTTTTATATCTATAATACCGGATACATCATCATATATCTTTTATTTTACCTGATGTACCGGCATGCTCAGGGCCATGCCGAAAAACTCGAATTAACCGCTTATGAGTTATTTGAGACCCGAAGTATGATGTATATCAACCTGATCAACGTATTGATAGGCGCAATTGCGATCGTGGTGACGTTCTTTTTACCTGATAACCTGGTTGGCGCTTCGGGTTATACTTACTTCCTGATACCGGTGGCCTATTCGATATTTTTTAGCCTGAGAAGTAAAAAAAGCAAAAGTCTATTTGCCGATTAAGCTACTTTTTTGCTGTTACGACTTTTAATCGCGGCAATTATTGGCGGCAAAAGGGAAATGATAATGATCACGACGCCCACAAGGGAAAAGTGCTTTTGGAAAAAGTCTATCTGCCCCAGTTCGTATCCCGCTAAAAGAAAAAGGATGATCCAGGACGCACCGCCAACAATATTATAAAGACTGTACCTCAGGAACGACATGCGGCCAACTCCGGCCACAAATGGCGCGATGGTGCGGATGATAGGCATAAAACGGCTTAGTATGACGGCCTTGCCGCCATGTTTGTCGAAAAAGGCTTTGGTTTGCAGGTAGTAATCCCGTTTCAGTATCTTATTTTGGGGTTTGAATACTTTGGGGCCCATATAGCTACCCACAAGGTAGTTTACGGTATTCCCCAAAAAGGCCGCAACGATCAGTATCAAGGCCAGCACATAAATGCTCAGCCCGGTAGTATTGGGTGGCGCCAGTAAGGCCCCGGCTGCGAACAACAACGAATCGCCGGGCAGGAATGGAGCCACGACCAGGCCGGTTTCCGCGAAAATGATAGCGAATAATATTAAGTAAGTTAAGGCATGATACAGACTTATGATAGTCGACAGATCTTCCTTGGGGTGCAGTATAAAATGAAATATCGTTTCCAAATTTGAGTTTTGGCAAAAATATAAATAAAACCGGGATTACTGGTTGGCTATAGCCCCGGTGCCGAATGCAAGGCTATCCACGCGGCCCGAGGTACCGTAAGAATAAATAGTATAGATGCGGCCGTCCTGCACGGTTAGATTGGAATAGGACCCTATAGCTCCGGCGGTAGCGGAACTTACGTTTGTTCCTGCTGGATATACCTGGAAAGTGTAATTACCTGCCGGCATTTGCACATAGGGCGAAACTTTGTTGAATTGCAGGTTTTTAAAACCGGGCGCTGTTGCTCCATTGGCGTAAACGTCAAAACTGCCCGAACCCGGCGAAGCATTCAGGAAACGCACCTTGCCATAACCAAGCGGCGGCAAGGCAAGCGCGGTATCCGTCAAAAAAACATAGCTAAGCGTACTATCGGCCACCAACCCGGTAATGAATAGGGTATATCTAAAGTTGGGATGCAGGATATTGTCGACATGCGCAAAATAGATTTGGCTGGCAGCAACCTGGGATGATAACTGGATCGGCGACGACCTGACCTGGAAAGGCGTGTCGATAGAACTCAGCGCAAAATAACCCGAAGCCCTGGGATAATAGAAACTGAGGCTGTTGTATTGCCTGAAGTCGATAAAAAGGCTGATGGGGCCCAGGTCGGGTGACAGGTTCACTACCTGGTACTTGATATTTAACGCTGTAGCGCCAGAGGTGCCGACGCCCTTACCGCAAGACGAACTCAACGACGCGATAAGCCCCCCGCAAATGAGCAGGAAAAGAAAGGCTTTTAAACCGGCGGCGTTTCTCTTATTGTTTTCCATTTTAAGGATGACCATTTACCGTTACACCGACACTGAGTGCTGAATTTCCCGTTCCATTCGGGCTCCCCTTTGCATAAAAAGTGTAAATATAACCTTCCAGCAGCGGATAATGCCCGTTTATCAATTGTGTCGCCGTACCTGATTGATTGATTATGATCGGACTCATACTGGAGGTATCCACCACGCTGAAGCCGCTGACCGATTTAAACGCCTGGTTACTGTATTGGACACCGCCGATCGACAGATCGAGGCTTCCTGATGCCGGTGAGGCATTTACAAATCGCACTAAACAGGTGCCGGCCGTTGTATCTGCCCGCAAGGTGTCAATAGTCGTAAATGCATGGCTGGCCGAATCGTCCGGTATAAAGAGCGAATAATAATGGTGCGCCGTCAGGTTCAACGGAAGGTTAACCAGTGTTGTGACCACACCACCAGCCGGATCAAATACTTTTTTTACCTGGTAAGTCTGCTGGCCGGATGGCACGGTATAATAACCTGATGATCCGCCGATACTCAGGTTTGAATTGTTAATCAGACGCGATCCGTTCAGGTAAATGTTGAAAGGCTGCGCGGAAGCGTTCACAAAGTTCAAACTGTCTATCGATGTTGAAACCACCGGGGCATCGTTATTTTTCTTACAGGCCGAAAAACTGACTACAGCTATACAAAAGATCAACAACAGGAGTTTTATATGCATATCAACTAAACGCTATTATAACTGCTTATAGCGGCATTTGTTATCATGTGTAACAAAAAAGTCCGGTTTTTAAGCCGGACTCATTCTTTGGATTTATAATTTAAGTCTCAACCCTGCCTGCCGGCAGGCAGGTTAAGCATAACTGTTAAGCATCACCGGCATTACCAGCATCAGCACATCCTCGTTCTCATCGCCGCCCTGCGGTAATAACAGCCCTGCGCGGTTCGGCGTCGACATTTCAAGCATCACTTCTTCGCAATTGAGGTTCTTCAGCATTTCTATCAAAAAGCGCGCGTTGAAGCCGATCTCGATATCCTCGCCATCATACTGGCAGGTTAAACGCTCGTGCGCCTCGTTGGCAAAATCGATATCCTCGGATGAGATATTCAATTCGCTGCCGCTGATCTTCAGGCGCACCTGGTGCGTGGTCTTATTAGCATAAATAGCCACGCGGTTCAGCGAGCCTAAAAATGCCTGCCTGTCAATGGTCAGCTTATTCGGGTTATTTTGCGGGATAACCGCTTCATAATCCGGGTAACGCTCGTCTATCAGGCGGCAAACCAGGTTAATATTGCCAAATTTAAAGAACGCGCTGGTGCTGTTGTACTCAACCGAAACATTAACATCCTCAGCCGGTAATGCCGATTTGAGCAAATTTAAAGCTTTCTTGGGTAATATAAACGATGCGGTGCTCGCTGCCTTAGCATCCTTACGGCGATAGCGAACCAGCTTATGCGCGTCGGTAGCCACGAAGGTTAAAGACGAAGTCGACAGCTGGCAGTAAACACCGGTCATAGCCGGGCGCAATTCGTCGTTGCTTACGGCGAAAATAGTTTTGTTGATGGCCTCGGCTAACACCGATGATGCCAGGTTTACCGACGACGCGTTTTCAACTGCCGGTATTTTTGGGAAGTCCTCGCCGTTCTCACCGCTCAGTTTATACTTACCGTCGCCGGCGTTTATTTCGATGGCGAAAGTGCTGTCGTCGACCGAGAAAGCGATAGGCTGCTCGGGCAACGATTTCAGCGTATCTAACAATATGCGTGACGGAATGGCTATACGGCCGTTCTCTTTCGATTCCACGGTCAGCGAGGTGGTCATGCTGGTCTGCAGATCGGTAGCCGAAATGGTCAGGTTCCCACTCTTTATCTCAAATAAAAAATTCTCCAAAATGGGTAAAACGGTGCTATTGCTTAAGGCTCCGCTTACCGCCTGCAACTGCTTGAGTAATGTGGATGTGGAAACTATAAATCTCATGTTTGAATGGTATTAATCAACCAAAAGTATAAAAATTAATGAGCATACTTTCTTCTGCGAATATAATGTTGAAAAATAGCAAATATTAACACAAACGCCAACGGGATCACCGAATTTATTACCTGCCAGTACAGCTTTTCGCTGCGTATTTTGGCCCTGTCCAAAAGCCGTAATTGTATCTCTTTGGTGCGCAGCGAAATGAGCCCCGAATCATCGGTCATATAATCGGCGATATTCAGTAAAAGGTTCTTATTGCCGTAGCCCTGGTGTGTGTAATGATCGTACCCAAGCGGGTAAGGCGAGCCGTCTGTGGCCACGTCATTCTTGAATACATCGCCGTCGCTGATCACGATCATTTTGGTCGGCTTGCTTTCGGACAGTTGTTCTATTTTATCCGTTAGCCCTGCCGGTTGCGGGCGGTTCAAAAAGTCGGATTTGAATTTGCCTTCAAGCAGCAAGCCCACAGTTTTAGGCGTGCTTTGAAAATCTTTTGGATTTGGTTCCTGTTCCACGGCCTGTAACGAAAGCATGTGCGGCGCGTTCAGCTTCCGGTTATAGGGTGATGAGGCCAGCAATATGGTTTTCTTAACACCCGCTACGCCAATCGTATCAATGGTGCTAACAAACTCGGTGCGTATGCCGTCCAGGTTTTTCACTATCGGGTTTTGGGATAACGGCATAATGACCGGGTAAAACAGCCAGGGCACATTTTGTATCTGCGATTGCCCGCCGGCGTTACCGGTAGCTAAAGGGATCTGCGCACAACTTATATCCGCTATCAGGTCGGAATTGATCCGGGCGCCGTACACAAAAAGCTGGTCGTCTAAATTCAACTGTTTGGCAAAAGCTAATTGTTCGCCACCGTGCCCGCGCATGCTGTCCAGTTCGGCGCTTACCTGGTCGATCGTCCACAGCACCCTGCCGCCGCGCATCACAAACTGGTCGAGTTTATATTTTTCCAGTTCGGTAAACGGCTTATCGGGCTTGGATATCACTAATAACTTTATCTTTTCAAGACCGGCAAAGGGTATAGTTGTAAGGTTCACTCGCCCCACCACGTAACCCTCAGATAAAGTTTTCAATCCGTCGGCCAGTTGCCGGTCGTCCAGCTCATTGTGGCCCTCGGTGAATCCTACCAGCGGCTTCCCGTCGGTATTTACTTTTTTTATGGCCGATGAAAAGCCATATTCCAGGTTCTCGATGGAATTATTCAATTGCTCGGCATCTGACAAACCTACACGGGTTTGTATCAGGTTGACAACGACAGTATTCTTATCCGTCTGCACCAGCGCCTCCGGGAAGATCACTTTTTGCGATAAACCGTTGTCGGTCTTCACGCTCAGGTTTTGCGCCTTGATGCCCATGGCATCCAAACTATCATACATCTGCCGCTGCTGATCGGGCGGCAGCTTTTTGATACGGTCCAAAGGATCGATAAAATAATATTGCAGGTGGCTATGACTGTACGATTTCAAATCGCTCAGCATATCCTTTACCGCGCTGCGCAGGCGCTTCATCCCGCCCGGCAAGCCATCGCCTTCTAAGTAAACCGTTACGGTAACGTTATTATGCAGGCTGTCTAAAATATTACGACTGGTTTTGGATATCGTAAAGCGTTTTTCTTTGGTAAAGTCAAACCGGGTAAAGGCAAAAGTCGATAAAACCAAGGCCAGCACGATGGCTGCCAGTATGCCGATCATTTCCCTCCTACTTACGCCCTGCTGGCGCTGCACCCTGATAACCGCGAGGGTCAACCAAATAAAAAACGCGCTGAGGCACAGAAAATAAGCCAGGTCGCGGGTATCCAGTACACCGCGGCTCACCGATTCATAATGTTGCGTGATGCCCAGGTTTTCAAGTCCTAAGTTTTGCAATGATAAAAGACTGCTCAGCGAATCGAAACCACTATAAAAGAAAAAGCAAAGGAAAACCGCGATGGTAAAGGCTATCACCTGGTTTTTGCTGACGGATGAGGCAAACAAACCTATTGCCGTATAGCATGAACCCAATAAGAACAAACCAATATAGGAACCGATAACCGCGCCGGTATCGATATTACCCGCAGGCGAGCCTAATTTATATACCGAAGTATAATAGACCAGTGTTGGTATCAGCGCGAACAGCACTAAAAGAACACTGGCGAAGAATTTGCCCAGCACGATCTGCCCATCGGTCAGCGGGCGTGTAAGCAGCAATTCAAAGGTCCCCTCCCTGCGTTCTTCGGCCAATGAACGCATCGTGATGGCCGGAATGAGGAACATAAACAGGTACGGCGCGGTATTGAATAAACTATCCAGGTTGGCATAGCCGTAATCGAGGACGCTCGAATCCGGGAAGACCCACAAAAAAAGGCCCATGACCAGTAAGAATACGCCTATAGTTACATAGGCCACCAGTGAACTGAGGTAGGAGGTAATTTCCTTCTTTAAGATGCTATACATTAGTTGTAGTAGTTGTAGTGGTTGTATTAGTTCAAGTAGTTAAGCATCGTCAGTTTTTTACCTACCTCAACTGCCTTTCTTAGTTAAAAAAGCTATGTATCCGTTCAAAAGCCTGTGGCAGTCGTTGTATTCTGTCCGCATGCATTGTAATTGTTCATCTGTAATAAACGTTTCATCGTAAGCACATATCAGATGATCCAATAACTCATTCAGGGAGCCGCGAGCATTCCTGCAAAACTTTAAATTATCCTGGTAGTGGAATCTGCCATGCCCTTCTGCAATATTAGCGGTCACCGATCTTGAACATCGCTTTAGTTGATCTATTAACCTGTATTTTTCTTCATCAGGGAATTGTTTAACTAATATGGAGATATTCTTTCTGAGTTGCCTGCATCTTTGCCACGTTTCCAGGTCTTCAAAGCTGTTCATCGGAGTAGTTTAAGTTTAAGGGTGAAAAATATAAAACATCTGCAACTAATACAACCTTTACAACTACTACAACTACTACAACTACTACAACTAATACAACTAATCACACATTCGTCAGATCGATAAAAATATTCTCAAGCGACTTACCCTTATTTGCTTTGGTCAATCCATCCAGCGTATCGTTCGCGACAATATTCCCCTTATTAATGATCACGACATGATCGCAAACAGCTTCCACTTCCTGCATGATGTGGGTTGACAATACGATGGTTTTGGTTTTGCCCAGGTCGCGGATTAACTGGCGGATGCCGATGAGTTGGTTGGGGTCGAGGCCGGAGGTAGGCTCATCAAGTATCAGCACCTGCGGATCGTGGATGATGGCCTGCGCCAGCCCAACCCGTTGGCGGTAGCCTTTGGAAAGCTGACTAATTTTTTTATGCTTTTCAGGCGTGAGCCCGGTGATCTCTATCACTTCTTCAATGCGTTGCTCGGCATTGGGCACCTTATGAATGTCCGCTATAAAAGCCAGCGACTCGCGGACATACATTTCCTGGTACAGCGGGTTGCTTTCGGGCAGGTAGCCGATGCTGCGCTTCACTTCCAGCGGTTGCGTTTGCACATCAAAACCACATACCGATGCCTTGCCCGACGTTTGCGGGATAAAGCCCGTCAGTATTTTCATGGTGGTTGATTTGCCCGCGCCGTTGGGGCCCAAAAAGCCCAGCACACCCGGCTGCGCGCTGAACGAAATACTATCCACGGCCTTTTGCCTGCCGTACACTTTGGTCAACGATTCGACACTGATGCTCATGTTTCAAATGTAGAAGTTAGATTTGAGATATGAGATATGAGATTTGAGAGAACTCGCCTTTTTGTCTGAATCAGAGATTTAAACGATTAGCGTATTTTACAGATTCAACAAAAAGTTAAAAGTCCCTCGCTATTTGGATAGGGATTTAGCGTGAGGCTAAATGCCCGGTAGTTTTTAAACCCTCTCCGCAAGACGTATTTGTGCCGCGTTTCAATAATTATCATGACAGGGATCATTTTTTTAAGGCGATCTTTCGTCTACTTTAGATGCTGTATAATAACGACTTACAATTATCGCATTCACTAATTAACTTTAAGAGGATAAGCTATGGATACGGACCAGACACAGAAAAATTTCAATTCCTATGGATTAGCCGTCGCCGATCATGTTTCGGCGATGCTGGCTTACTGGGACAGTAATCTCGTTTGCCGGTTTGCCAATGCCGCCTACCTGGAATGGTTTGGAAAAACCCGCGAAGAAATGGTGAATAAGATCACGCTGCCGGAGCTGCTCGGGCCGCTTTTTTCCGCTAACCACCAATATATTGCAGGCGCGCTCGCGGGCAAGCCGCAAACTTTTGAGCGCGAGATCAAATTGCCGGATGGCAGTATAAGGCACTCTATTGCCAACTATTTTCCTGACATTGCCGAAGGAAAGGTGCTTGGTTTTTATACCCATGTAGCCGACATTACCCCTATTAAATTATTGGAGAAGGAACTTATCCGTGCAAATGAGTTGGTAAGCCAGCAGAACAGCCGCCTGCGCAATTTCGCTAATATCGTTTCCCATAATTTAAATACCTACGCTTTCAATCTTGAATCGATATTGGGCTTTTTGATTGAAGCCCAGTCGGAAAAAGAAAAAAATGAAATGCTTGAATATTTAAAGGCGGTGTCAAAAGGATTTAGCTCGACCATAAAAAACCTGAATGAGATAGTAGACGCGCAAAACCAGGATAAACTGAATAGCGAATGGGTTGTGTTGAATGACTATATCGAAAAAGCTACCGGGATGCTTGGCAGCCAGGCGGGCGCCAGTCATGCGCTTATCCTTAACCATATCGAGACCGATATTAAACTATGTGTAAACCCGGCCTACCTGGATAGTATTATCTTAAACCTGCTCACCAACGCCATCAAATACCGGCACCCCGACCGCATACCGCTTGTTGAATTGAATGCTGAAATTACCGCCACCGAATTGGCATTAAAAGTATCTGACAACGGCCTTGGCCTCGATCTGAAAAAGTATAGCGACGACCTGTTTGGTATGTATAAAACTTTCCATGGCAATGCCGACGCGAAAGGTATCGGCCTGTTTATTACCAAATTCCAGGTTGAGGCCATTGGCGGTCATATTGAAGTGGCGAGTGAAGTGAATAAAGGCAGCACATTTACGGTTTATCTCCCCTTAAAATCGGTAGAGGTAACGGTTTAATATTGCTATTTGTCGTTTTATACCACTTCTGCCAGATGGGTTTTAGCGCCATCAATAAAGCGGATGATCTTCTTCCAGAAAAACAGGGCTAAGCCGATGGCAAGTAGGACCGATCCGTTTATAATGAAATACCATATTGTACCTTTAAAAAAATAGCCGGGAGCGCGGAATATATATCCCAACAATGTCCAGGGAGTAATTTCTATTTTAAATACCCGCCATAAAATCAATAGCGAAAAAGCCACGAAAAAGACAAATACTGCATTTACCCAAAACCATTTTTTTCTTATCGAAATTGTGAGGGATAAGATGAGCGTTATTAACAGACTGGCTACCGGCACAATGTTAATTATCATACCATCATTCAAAATCCTTTTCCAATCGTTAACATTTATACTTCTAAATTCATTATCTGTCATGTGTTTCGAAAAGTGGTGATGGTTATAAAAATCTTTCATAAAATGATAGTCGTAACAAATACCAAAATAGTCAAATGCCTTGAAAATAAACCAGCAAGCTATAAAATGCACCAGTATCAGCCGCCAGTTGAGTTTTGATAGGAAATTGGACAAGGCCATAGCTTTATTTCAATACACTAATATAAACCAAATAGCCTAAAAACATCTTTCGGACTTTCGGACTTCCCGACTTTCGGACTAAAACCTATCTTTGCGCTGTTATGAGCAATTCCACCGACGAACTTTTTAAGAACGTAATATCACATGCCAAGGAATACGGTTTCGTATTTCAATCAAGCGAAATATATGACGGCCTGAGCGCCGTGTACGACTACGGCCAGAACGGCGCCGAACTGAAGAACAACCTGAAGGCCTATTGGTGGAAGGCTATGGTGCAGATGAACGATAATATTGTGGGTATCGACTCTGCCATATTCATGCACCCGAAAATATGGGAAGCCAGCGGTCATGTTGCGGGTTTTAACGACCCGATGATCGATAATAAAGATTCAAAGAAACGTTACCGTGCCGACCAGCTTTTAGAGGATAAAATAGCTAAATATCAAAAGGACGCCTCAGAATTGGAAGGTGAATATCTTAAAAACAAGCATGTATTAAGTTCTCAAGAATATGAACATGTAAATGAGTATAAGCGTAAGGCTGAAACCCTGCAGCATGACATGGACGAGGCGCTTAAAGCCGACGACCTGACCCGTTTAAGGGATTTGATCATCGAACATAAGATCACCTGTCCTATCGGCGGAACAAGCAACTGGACCGAAGTGCGCCAGTTTAACCTGATGTTCAGCACGCAGATGGGCGCGGTTTCTGAAGAGTCGGACATCGTATACCTTCGCCCCGAAACGGCGCAGGGTATATTTGTCAATTACCTGAATGTGCAGAAATCAGGCCGCATGAAGATACCATTCGGCATCGCGCAGATCGGTAAAGCCTTCAGGAATGAGGTGATCGCACGGCAGTTCATCATCCGCATGCGTGAATTTGAGCAAATGGAAATGCAATTTTTCATCCGTCCCGGTTCGCAAAAGGAATGGTTTGAATACTGGAAAGCCATGCGCCTGAAATGGCATTTGGCATTGGGCACCGGCCCCGAGAAATACCGTTACCACGAACATACCAAGCTGGCACACTATGCCGATGCCGCTTTTGATATCGAATTTGAGTTCCCGTTCGGGTTCAAGGAAGTGGAAGGCATACATAGCCGTACCGATTTCGACCTGAGCCAGCACCAGAAATTTTCAGGGAAGAAATTGCAGTATTTTGATCCTGAGATCAACCAGAATTATGTGCCTTACGTGATCGAAACCTCGATAGGTTTGGACCGCATGTTCCTGCTGACGCTGATCAATGCTTACGAAGAACAGGACCTGAGCACCGATGAACGGCAGGACAGTCGCGTAGTACTAAAGCTTCACCCCTGCCTGGCGCCGGTAAAAGCGGCGATTTTCCCGTTAACTAAGAAAGATGGCCTGCCTGAAAAAGCAAGGGAGATCATGGATAAGCTGAAAGTGGATTTCAACCTGCAATATGAGGAGAAAGACACCATAGGCAAGCGGTACCGCCGGCAGGACGCCATAGGTACGCCGTTCTGCATAACGGTCGATCACCAGACTTTAGAAGATAATACGGTTACTATCCGCTACCGGGATACTATGGAACAAGAGCGTGTGCCCGCCGACAGTCTTGAAAAAATCATCGGCGACCTGGTAAGCTGGAAGAACGTGTTAGCTGTTTAAACAACATTTTAACTCCCACAAAATCAATCCGTTTGCTTTATTGCAAGCGGATTTTTTTTATTTGATACACTAAGGTATAACAAAACTCCCCCCTTTCGTCGTATAAAGTTGCTAAGTAAATGCAAATGAGCATCATAATATCTAAGGGAAAGCGTGGTCATACTGGCATTTTTGATGTTAAAACACTTTAAAAAGAACAAAATTGAGGCGTTTTTTAACTTTTACACTTCTCCTGCTAACTGCCCTGAAAGGGTTTGGCATAAGCTCCTACTCAAACGGTGTATCAAATGCTGCCTACAACCTGGCGAATTACCGGGTTGATAGCTTAAAGACATTGTTGGGCAGCTCGCTTACCAATAAAGATACCCCCATCGATACACTGACCATCAACAGGATCAACAAGCTGTCCGCTGAATTTATCGACATCAACCCCGACAGCGCGCTTTATTACGGCAAAATGGCTATCGACAGGTCGATAGTGATCAAATACAATAAAGGCATAGCCGATGGCATGCTGCAGGAAGGCAAGGTGTATACCCTGAAAGGCGATTACACAAAAGCGCAGAAAAATTTGTACGGCGCAAAGCTCCTTTATATCAAGACCAAAGATAACCGCAGCCTGGCATCGTGCTACATCGCCATCGGGCGCATGTATTACCGGATATCCAACTACAACCTGGCTTCATCCTATTTTAGCGAGGCGCTTAACATTAATAAAAACTTAAAGGATGATGCCGGTATTGCCGATACTTACCATAATATGGGTATGGTGGCCGATGGAGTAGGTAAATCGACCTCGGCACTGGATAACTATTTTCAATCGCTGTCGCTGGACATCAAGCTTCATGATAAGCTTTCGTCAGCTTCAAACTATAACAATATCGGCGAAGTGATGAAAGCGATGGATATTTATCCGAAATCGATCGAATATTATCAGCGCGCCCTGAAGATATGGGAAGCCACAAAAAATATCCAGGGTATCAGCACCATATACCAGAACATCGGCGAAGTATACATGCTCCAAAAAAACTACGAACAGGCTATCGCTTATTTCAATAAATCGTTAAAACTGACACTGGCACAGGATGATAAAGATGGCTTGAGCGGCTTGTATAACGACTTTGGTTTATACTATGCCAATAAAAAACAGTTCGATACCTCGCTAAACTACATGGCCAAAGCTGTGCAAATTGCGACCGACTATAAACTGGATGCAGACAGAACAACGGCTTACAATGGTTATGCAACCGTTTATAACCTGAAAAAGGATTACACCAATGCCTATAAATACGCAGTTATAGCCAAGAAAGAGGCGGACAGGCTGGGTAATACGGGTCTAAGATCGACAGCTGTATTGCAGTTAAGCTCGGCTTTGGGCGGTCTGCAACGTTTTGAAGAAGCTTACCAGATGCGAAAGGTGTATGAAGATTTGAAGGATAGCCTGAAGAGTGATGAGAACGTGCAAAAGCTGACCACATATAATATGGAGTCGAGCTTTAAGGAAAAGCAGCGCCTGCTGGCCGAAGAACACCAGCGCAAGGACGAACAGTACCAGCAAAAAATACAAAGGCAGGGACTGTTGAGTATCATATTTTTCGCCATTATACTGGGTATGATCGCCGTGCTGATCGTTTACTATAAGGCTAAACGCAAGCAGCAAAAGATCAACGTGATGCTGGAAGAGCGCAACAACGAGGTGATGGAGCAGAAGAGCAACCTCAATAGCCAGGCCGATAAACTGAACGATCTGAACACGCTTAAGGACAGGCTTATATCGGTGTTAGCGCATGACCTGCGCGCGCCTCTGAGTACCTTACGCGGTTTGTTCGGCTTGCTGGAAGACGACAGCATTACGCACGATCAGTTCCTGGAAATGATTCCGCAAGCATTGAAGAAACTGGAGTATACTTCCGACTTCCTCGATACCTTGTTATTCTGGATCAACAGCCAGATGGATAATTTTAACAGTTCGACCAAAAGCTTTACGATAAAAGAAATTGCTTCGTTTGAAGTGCACAATTACCAGGAACAGGCTGCTGAAAAGGGCATTAAACTGGTAGACAACGTACCCGATGAAATGACGGTAGCTGCTGACCCGAACTCGATCCGCATTGTGATCCGCAACCTGATCACCAATGCCATCAAATTCTCAAAACAGGACGATACGATCAACGTAACGGCGTATTACCAGGATGATAAAAATATCCTGCTATCCATAAAAGATACTGGTGTGGGTATGTCTGAAAAACAACTGAATAAGCTTTTCAAAAGCAAGGTCGACAGCGGTACGGGCACCAATAATGAGTCGGGCACCGGTATGGGCCTGCTGTTCTGTAAGGACCTGATCGAGAAGTGCAACGGCAAGATCTGGGTTGAAAGCCAGCAGGGATCGGGTACCGAATTCTTCTTCACCCTTCCCCTTGCAGGGGGCGTAAAAGAAGAAGAGGCCGCTCTTATGTCCTGATCAAACTAAACCCGAAATTCTAAATTCTAAATTCTAAATTCTAAATTCGACATTGGAAATTCGATATTCGATATTCGACATTGTATTCCTACTGCCCTACCGGGTTACCGCCCTTATCTAAGCCATTGATATAGTTCTGCGCGGTTACTTTCTTCGGATCGCCCTGGTACACCCAAACAATATTGCTGATATACTTACGGAAAGCGTCGCTTACCTGCTCGGTTGTGAGTTTCTTAACATCATCCACCAAAGTTAAAGCACGGTGCCAGTTACCGAAAAGCACTTCGTTGGCTGCCAGTGATGCTGCCTGTGCCTGGTTGGTTTCCTGGCGGTAATAAAATCCTGTAAGGTAAGTGGTCTTCATATTGGCTACCTCGTCTGGTTTGAATCCTTCCATTTTTACAGTGTCTACCAGTTTATTGAACACATCGATATACTTATCGGGCTGGGTAGTCGACACCGAAAATTTTGCTACCGCTGTCGAGCCGCTGCTGAACCAGGCCAGTGGCGCGTAAGAGAGCCCGTTTTTTGTACGGATATCCAAAAAGTGCCTGTTGGCAAATATGCGCATCGCTACGTTAAAAGCATTGTAGTCTTCCATGCCGGGCTCGGGCCCGCTGGTAATACCTTCCACATAATTAGTGGCAAGGTCACGCGATTCGGCCGAGAACGAGTTTTTATACACCCTGAAAAATGACTTCTTTAACTCATAAGCCGAACCGGGCTTAATGGTGCCCAGCAATTGGCTCACTTTCTGTTCGATGATGCTCTTATCCAGGTCGGCCACTACCACGATCAGCATTCTCGACCGTGTTATTATCGATTGGTAATAGGCTTTGGTTTGTTCGGGTGTCAATTTACTGATAACGTCTACGGTGCCGTAGGGGTCCTGCGCGTAAGGCCTTCCGACGAACGCCACTTTATCTGCGAATTTATCTATCGCGGCATCGGGCTGGCTATCCTGCTCTTTCAGCGTATTAACCGCGTCCTGGCGGATGCGCAAAAACTCTTTTTCATCAAATTTTGGGATGGTAATCGCCTCGGTGTATAAGGCCCATACGTTATCAAAATCGGGTTTAATGCAATTCATGCGGATAACAGAATAATCTTTTCCGCATAAACCATAGATAGAGGCGCCGACTTTATCCAGTTGATCCTTAAAGCTGTTTTTATCATGCCTCAGGGTGCCGCATTCGGTAAGCGCGTTCATCGCCAGCGATTCGATACCGGCTTTTTCGGCCGGATAATTCTGCACACCGCCTTTGATCACTGTTTCTATCTCTATGATGTCATTCCCGCTTGGCTGAACGATCACCTTTACACCATTCACCGTCATCTCGTAGGCCTTGTCCTGCGCTTTTGCCATCTGCAGGCTCAATAAACTCGCTGCAAAAAGTATGAATATCTTCGTTTTCATTATGTTCAGGTTATTGTTGAATCTATTAAATAATTTCTTTGGCTTTTAGCTTTATGTAATTATTTAGCGGCCGCAAAAAAAGAGGCAGCATTCAGTTGTTTGCTTAATTCGGGTTTAATGATCAGTCCCGCAACCATCGGCTTGCCGGATATATACTTATTGATATACCTGATGATATCTTCGCGTGTTACCTTCTGGTAATTGTGATCCAGGTCGGTATAGAAATTGAGCGAGGTGCTGCACCACTGGTAACTTGCCTGGCTTGCAAGCGTCGAGGGCTTTTCTTTGCGATAAATACTGGTTCGCAACAAAATTGCTTTGGCATCCTTTAACTGGTCGTCGCTGAAATAATCCGGGTCAGCAAAATGCTTGATCTGGTTTTTCAGCTCGGTATAGCACTCCTTCAGCTTATTTGGGTTAGGATTCACGAATATGTCGATAGGGCCGACATATTTGGAAGTGGTGTACCCCACCGAAACGCCGGATGCGAGCCCTTTATCTACTAAAGCCTGCTGCAGTTTGGACGAGTTAAGGCCCATGATGGCCGAAAATACATCAGCTGCAACTGTTGAAGCAGAATCCGTAAGGTATGAAGGCCCCTGCCACGAGAATTGCATATCGGGTGTTTGGGCTATCGAAGTCTCTTTGATAAAATACTCACTGCTGTCCAGCGGTTTAAATGGCGGTATAGGGTATTTCTGTATCGGATCGAAACCGCTGCTTTGCCAGTCGCCAAAGATCTTTTCGGCCTCGGCAAAAGCCTCGTCATGTTTCACGTCGCCGCAGATGGTAAGCAGGCTATTGTTGGGGAAATAATACTTGTTTTTGATCACCATCATCTTTTCGGGCGTGGCCGTATTGATCACTTCGTGTATCCCGATAGGGTTCTTACGGGTGATCAGGTCGCCCCAAAGATGCTTTTGCACATTGAACCATAGCTGGAAGCCGGGGTCGCTCTCGGCACGCTGAAATTCGCCATCCACTACGGGGCGTTCCTTTTTCATATCCTCCTCGCGATAGATAGGGAAGCGTATGGCCGCATTCATAAACTTCAGATCGGCTTTCATACTGTCCTTTTCCACGGTGAAAAAGTAATTCACGCGCTCCACATCTGTCGTGCCGTTCCATATCGCGCCCAATTGCTCGGTACGCTTAAGAAAAGCTTCCTGGTTGGGATAGTCGCGGTTTGCTTTGAAAAACATGTGCTCGAACAGGTGCGAAAGACCGCTGTACTCGGGGCCCTCGGTGTAAGCGCCGTTCTTCACGGCGATCTCAACCGTTACCAGCGGCACTTTGTGGTTCTCTATCACCAGCACTTCGAGGCCATTGGGCAGTTTCTTCCAGTAATAACCTTCGGGCAGCCGCAATTGTGCTTTCGCCTGGAAAACACATAGGGAGACGACAAAACTTAAGAGTAAGAGTCTTACAAATTTGAATGGCATAAGCATGGTTTTTGATACAAGACGATAAATATATTATTTCCGTTACGAAAACCAATGTGCCATTGGCACTTTTAACATTTAGGGCATGGCGATTGGGGCGGGGCGCATGGCGATTTACTCCGATCTCAAACTCTTCACTGGGTTCACAATAGCCGCTTTTATTGTCTGGAAACTGGATGTAATGAAAGCAATCAATAACATGCCTGCGCCGCTCGCCGCGAATATCCACCAGCTTATGGCCGTCTTATCCGCGTAGTTGTCCATCCATTTATCCATGGCCCACCATCCCAGCGGCACAACGATCATGAATGCCAGCAGTATAAGCAATATTAATTCGGTGGACAGCAAGCGTACGATCTGCGTTACCGATGCGCCGAGTACTTTGCGTACGCCGATCTCCTTGGTACGCTGGCCGGTAGTATAAATGGCCAAACCCAATAAGCCTAAACAACTGATCAATATGGATAGGCCGGTGGCCCAGCCCAGCAAAGTCGAGGTTTGTTTCTCCTGGCCATAGAACTGTTCTATAGTTTTATCGTAAAACTGGTAGTTGGGGTCATCATCGGGATACATCTCTTTCCATACCTTTCCCATAGCTGCCATTGTTTTTTGCCATTCTCCGCCCCCGACGCTTTCAGGTTTCAATGCAATGTGGATAACGCCGTTATAGAAGTTATCATTACCACCGGCCAGGATGGCCACCGGGCTTATCGGCGATTGAAGCGAATGCGTATAAAAATCGGCCACAACGCCAACGATACGCATATTTTTTCCGTTCGAAGCGAACACTTTACCCATCGCATCAGTTGGGTTTGCAAAACCGAGTGTCCTGGCGTATTTTTCATTAATTATGAACCCGCTCCCGGTATCACTGGCCATGATATTGCGCCCGGCCAGTATTTTGATATGGTACAACCTAATATAGTTTTCATCGCAAAATTTTAATTCGACCGACGTATTAATATCCTTTTTTCCATCTTTATAAACCATATCAGTGGAGCTGGTTCCCCCGGATGAAGGCGGCTCAAAACCCACGCTCACCATTGCTACACCCGGCAACGATCGCAGCTTATTTGCCATTACCCTATTGGTTGCTGCTTTACGTACTTTATAAGGGGTTTCGGCATAAACAATGGCATCTTTTTTAAAGCCAAGGTCCTTATGCAGGGCATAATACACCTGCTTGCTCACCAGCATGGTAGCCATAATGAAAAACTGGGCGATGACAAACTGCGATACCGTAAGTGATTTGCGCAGCCAGGCATTCCGCGTCTTGCTGCTACCGCTTTGCGCCTGGTTTTTGAGCACCAGCACCGGCTTATAACCCGACAGCACAAGCGCTGGATAAAAGCCGGATAAAACGCTAACTACAATGATTAAAACCAACAAAAACAGCAAAATGGTAGGCTGATGAATGTAATCTGCCCTAACACCGGGGGCTACAAAATCCGAGAACAATTTTAAGATCAAAGGTGCTAAACCTATTGATATGATGACCGCAAAAAGCGTGATCAGGAACGTTTCGCTTAGGAACTGAGTTATCAATTGCGTGCGGCTGCTGCCCATAGTTTTGCGGATACCGATCTCTTTTGCCCGCTGCGCGGCCTGTGCCGTGGTCAGATTAATAAAGTTGATACAGCCCAACAGCAACAGGAAACCGGCAATTGCCAGCAGCATATATGATTTGGACTTGTTAGCAGGTCCGCTGAAATCAAAGGTGCCATAGGTTTGATCAAAATGGATATCGCCCAACGGTTGAACTGTATAAGTTTGATCACTTCCGGTTTTTAGCTGGTCAGCGCTTCGCGGGTTTTTCTTTTTGTACATCGCGTTTACCTGCACTTTTACTTTGGCCGCCGAAATTTTCGGATACAGCTTGATGAATAGTTCCGATGCCGAATTGGTGCTGCCCCAATTATCCAGGTTAACATCTTTACCAAGCCGGGTTTTGGGTTTGGCCGAGCTGAACGATATAAAGTCGTGGCAGGAAAAATCAGTGTTCTCTTTTATGGTTTGAACGATGCCCGATACCGTTGTTTTCAGCGTATCATAGGTCACGGTTTTACCGAGCATCTGCTCATAGCTGAGTGAAGGGAAGTACACTTTCGCCCGTTCATCAGTAAGAACCACATGATACGGATCATTCAGCGCGGTGTTGGGCGAACCCGCAAGCCATTTGTACTGAATTATCTTGAAATAATTGCCGTCGGCCAGGGTGATATGATCCTGCCCCTTAAATTTTACGGGCTCATTGTGCTTGCCGGTGACCGTCACATCGGGATTCAATGTGTACAGGGGGGCTATGAGTTCGACGCCGGTAACATTGTTTTTGATCCCGGCGGCCATAGGACCGGTAACACCATAGCTATGGCTCATGTTGCCCTGGAATTTAAAGTTGCTTACTACGCGATAGATACGATCAGGGTCCTTATGAAATTTATCGAACGTAAAATCGTAATGCACGATCAGGTAGATAACCAGCGACGCGCTGATGCCTATTGAAAGCCCTACAACATTGATGAACGTGAATATCTTGTGCTTCCAGAAACTGCGGAAAGCGATCTTTAAATAGTTGCGAAACATATAATTGCGGTTTAATTTCTCTTCAGACCACTTCAGGGTGGTTTCATGATTCGAAATTATCGTTGCGAAGCGGGGATTACGCCTCAAGTTATAGGATGAGTCCTCTTTTTTCAGAATAGTTTTATATTCTATCGGGCTTTTCCCGGTCCATTGCCTGAACGTTCGGTTAAAGGTCGCTTTAGAATTGAAACCAGATTCATACGCAATGCCAAGCAGGGTAATGTGGTCATAAGCCGGGTCCTGCATTTTTGATATTACATCCTGAATGCGGTATTGATTAACGAAGTCGTTAAAGCTTTTTTTGAGGACGGTATTCAATATCCGCGATAATTCATGAGTAGTCAGCTCAAGTTTTTCGGCCAATGAACCCAAACTTAGCTCCGGGTCCTGGTAATAGAGGTTTGCATCCATGGCTTTCTTCAGCCATATGCCTTTTTCCCTTAATTCAGCCGGGGCGGGTGGTTTTGGCGTAGCACCTGGTTTTACCATCGTTCCCACTTGGGGCCTTAAGAACGCCGCTGTAGCAGTCCATATGATGATCACCGCGAAAAAGATATAAAGCGGATAATAGACATGTATGCCTAATTGGCTGCGGTAACCAAAATAATCTACTACAGCGTAAGCTATCCATAACGACCACAAAAGGGCTGTGGCAGTCAGTAAGGTGCGTAGCCAGCGGAATTCAAGAAGGGACCGGTCCATCAGAACGGGCTGCAACCGGCGATAAAAGTTTTGTATGAGTTGATGGGATCGGTACAGGTAAGTGATGATCGAAGTAAATATAAGCAGCTGTAATACCGGGTTCAGCAATTGGAAAGTCGATGTGTTATCAATAGCTGCGCCGGTCCGGATGCTTTCTTTGATCTCCAATGCCAGGGCACCCTGTTCCAGCAATAATGGACTGAAATGCCACAAGTTGCTCCAGTGGAATTTATATTCCGGCCGGGTTAGTTTCAGTACATAAAAATAGATCAATGGGCCCGTTGCCAGTAAAAATTGCATGGGCAGCCGGTCCCAGCCGGGCAGGTAGCTCTCCAGCCGGATGTCGATGGCCAGTATCCGTATCATCCATAAGATCATGGTAACAAGCGCCAGCGCAAGAAGGCGGTTCGCGGTCCGGTTGATGCTTTTTACAAATGCTAACAACAAGGCAAAACCCAGCCCGACGAATATCATTCCGAAGAAAAACAGGTCATACAGGGTGATATGGGGGGTGTACGAACTCAAGTAATCAAATTAGCCCAATTGCTGTTCCAAATCTATAAAATGTTAATGGATAAAGCGTTAGCGGATAGGTTAACGGGGTGGTGTACCAAAACCGGACGAAGTAATGCCCGGTTTTGAGATAGTATTTTACGCTTCGTTCGCGCAGGGCCGCCTGACGGAAGAGCGGCGGAAACGAAAAAGCAGATACCGTTTACTCGTGGTGCGAATAGGTCCAGTTCCAGCCGCTGCCTGTATTATTGGGCTGGTATTTGTCCTTGTATTTATTGTAGATCTCGTCGCTCTGCTTTTTACCGTTTATCATCAGCTTTTTATCGCTCAGCGAGAAGGTTACATTGTTTGGGTCGGTTATTAAACCATCCTGCAGCAGGTCGGCAACAAGCTTCTTATCTCTTTCGGCCTCTACCCGCTGACGATCTGCGGCCATTTGCCGGGAATATGCATCCCAGTCGCGACCCCGGTATGCGTCTGTCGGGTAGCTTCCCGGACCATTGTAACTCCATGTCCAGTTATCTTTGGCGTCGGCCGGTACATATTCATCGCGGTATCTTTGAAATACTTCACCGCTTTGGACAATCCCATTGATGACAAAAGTTTTTTCGGTAAGCGTAAAGGAAACATTGTTCTGAGAGGTCAGGCCCTCCCGCGCCATCTGGTCTATGATCTTCCTTTGCTGCCCGTCCCAATATTTTTTCTGCGATTCGTTCTGGTGATAGTAATCCCCTTCGTTGTATCCGCCGCTGTATCCGGTTTTATATCCACCGGAATTTCCATCTTCCTTACCCTGGAAAACGCCGGTTGCCGTCCCTTCAAAGTCGGCGCTATTTTTGCGCCCGGTCATTCTTTCCCACTTCTCTGTGTCGAATTTGTAAAACCATATCCAGTCGCCTTTTTTGTGGGCCGGGACGTATTTGGCCCTGTATTTTTGATAGATTGCGTCAGGCTGTTTCTTATAGTTCACCACAAATTCAGTTGTACCGATCTTAAATGACAGATCGTCTGTGCTGGTAATAATGCCACCTTTCATCATATCGCTGATAATGTTGTTTGTCTTATCGTCGCTTGCGAACCTTGCATTATTGTCCGTATAATTGCTGCTGTAACTGCCGTTTTCGCCTTCCCTGCCATATTTTTTATATATCCTGTCGTGAACATCCTGCGGCATCCTTTTGCCGTTAACGATCAGTTTGTGTTCATCCAGGCTGATCCCTAAATGATTCGTATCGGTTATGATGTGCTCGCGATAAAGCTCCAGGCCAATATCTTGGAATGTTTTAAAGGTACGCGGGTTCATGGCTATCAATTTCTTCAGGCCATTTGTGTCAGGTTTCGCAAGTGCCAATAGCTGGGCGTTGGCGTCGTTCTTCATAAGCTGTGCCAGCACAAGCGTATCCGGTTTTGCCAATTGAGATAGGATCAAATTGGCACCACCACTCTGCAAATTCAGCGGACTGCCATTCAATTTAAGTAAACTGTCTATATTATGGTTAATTAAGTTCAACTGGGCATTGCCGTTCAACCTGAGCGTATCCGGGTGAAGCAGCTGTAACTGGTTCAGCAATATAGTTGCATCATTCGGCGGCGCGGTATGTTTCTTTTTCGTGGTATCGGCGATGGCGGTTTTAGTCTTTGATACAGCCGTTTCATGATGAATAGCCGCTACAACAGACTTCAAAACTTTATGAATTTGCTCTCGTGCCGTGAATGCCGACACACCCAGCCCCAAAACCACCAGGCAAATGGCAAGCACCGCTTTTTCCACCAGGTTGAGCGAATAGTTACGGTTGGTCGCCATGCGTTTCACCCTGTTAAGCAACGTGTTTTTGCCACCCGGGAAGCCCATAGCATAAGCGGGAACCGAGGCCTGGTATTCCTCGCAGGAAACCAACGCGCGGATATAACTCAGTTTGTTATTATTCTGTGCCAGTGCCAGGTCGTCACAGCAATTTTCGCGCTCGGTTTTGATCAGTTTGGATACCCATAGTACCGCAGGGTTAAAGAACAGAACGATCTCCACCAGGCTTTGCAACATATTCACCAGGTAGTCACGGCGTTTGATGTGTGCCAGTTCGTGGATCAGGATGGCTTCCACCTCATCGGCGGAAAGCGCGGTCCGTAAGCCAACAGGGACCAGAACCACAGGCTTCAGGTGACCGATCACCATAGGCACTTTAGCCAGCCCGGATTCCAAAAGCCTTACGGCTTGTTTGATTTTGAGATTATCGGCCAATTGCTGCAAACGCCCGGTCCAATTGCCGTCGGCGGCAAAAACCCGCACCTTCCGAAGGCGATAAGTGCCATACAGGCCAAAGGCCAGCTGCAAACTGCGGGCACAAACAATGAGGAACCAGATAAATACTATAGCATCATGATGATCGGAAAGATAAGTGCTCCAACGCTCGTTGAAACCGGGGATGTGCACTTGCTGACCCGAAACAAAAACCCTGACAGGCTGCGGCTGGAAATGTGCCACGTTGCCATTGATATGCGGCATTGGCCCTATTGCGGCGATAGCAGGTACGCGGCTTCCATATTGCCAGGCGAAGGTTGCCCCCACGCCTATCGCAAAAAGCAGTAAAGCCGACACCAGTAAGTTGTACCGCAGAGCCGAACTCGCTTTGCGGGTGCATATCACGATCAGTCCGGCTATAGCAGCCAGGATAATTCCCTGCCACAGCGAATGCAGCAGCGTATCGCAAAGCGCGCTGAGCAGCCGGTCGGCAGTGTTGCTGTATAACAATGGATGTGCCATGTCTTTAACGATTAAATTAAATACCTTATTTCTTTTCCAGTTTGTCCAGTATTTCCTTTATACTGGCTAAGTCTTCTTTCGAGGCCTTTTTGTTACCAAGCAGTTGCATGACCAGCTTACCCGCCGAGCCCTGGTACACCGAATCCACAAATTTATCCAGCAGCTGGCCCTTGGTTTTTTGTTCTTCTTCGGCTACGTGGTAAATATGTTTCATCTGGCCCTTATCGCAGGTAAGGCTACCCTTATCGGCCATGATCTGCATCAGCTTCAGCGTCGAAGTATAATTTACATCGCGCTGTTCGTTCAGCTTATCATTCACAAAACGTACGGTCGACGGGCCATGCTCCCAAAGCACATTGAGTATTTCAAGCTCGGCTTTGGTGGGCTCCTGTTTGCGGTTTTGGTCTTCTTGTTCCAACTTCATAACCCAAAGGTAGGAAATTTTTCGTACGAAACAATAGGTAAGATTGTTTTTGTACCGTTAAAATCGTATGGTGTTGAAAATCAAGGAGAAAATTTTGGATAGCGATCAAGCTATGAGATTAACAAACTGCGTGATCGCTGTAAGGGTTTAGTGTTTTCAGTCATAGCACAATTTTCTTACTGAGCGACCCCACGCGAACATAAATATCACAATTTTACGTGATCGCGGATGGAGGCGCCGAATTATCACCTGTAGTTGGATCTCTTAACCAGGGATTTGATGTCTGTAATGCGAATTGTTCTTCCAGTTGTTTCCAGCAGGCCCTCATCTTTAAAATCCCTTAGCAGCCGCACGACATTTTCTTTGGCAATGCCCGCCATATTCGCCAGATCGGTTCGGGAAATGTTCAGCGCCGGCTCCTCGCCTTTCCCGTCTTTAAACTTTTCCCGAAGGACGATCAGGGTAATGGCAAGCCGTTCCTGCGCCGTTCGTTGGGCAAACACCGAAATGCTATTGGTAAATACGGTGAATTCGTGGCTCAGGGCCTTCAGCAGCCGTTGCGTAAAATAAGGCGAGCGCCGCAGTACCTCGAAAAAATCGTTCTGCGGGATGAAACTGAGCAGGCTTTTTTCCAGCGCAGCAGCGGAATCCGGGTATCGTTCTTCTGAAAGGACCGCGTGGTACCCGATCAGTTCGCCTTCCCCGGCCACATATACAATTTGTTCCTTGCCATACCTGTCGGCTTTATACTTCTTCACCTTACCGCTACGGATAATAAATATGCCCGAAGGAATGGTTCCTTCCCTGAAAATAACCTCTCCTTTTTGATATTGCTGGGCGCTTTGGTGGCCGAACAGGTAAGAATAATCTTCCTCCGACAGCGCGTTCAGAACGGATTGCGTAGTGAAGTTCCATCGGTCAATCGGAAATATTCCTGACAAACTCATTTTCAAAGATAAGCATTTATAAAAACTGATATTTATCAGTTTTTATGCCGATGCAATATCATTGAATTCCCGTCAACCCATACGTAAATTTGGAAGTGACCAAAATATATCCATCCGGGGATGCGCATCATAATTCTGACCAAAGGCAACCTGCACTTAAACTGAATGTTAATCAGGGCCTGTTCCAGTATGATTCTGCGTTCGATTGGCTATATCCCGAACATATAGAAACAAAATCACGGCGGCATTGGACACCGTTAGCCGTCGCACAAAAAGCTGCGGAGTTTTTAGCAGAGACCGATGCCCGGGTACTCGATATCGGGAGTGGCACCGGTAAGTTCTGTCTCACCGGGGCATATCACTTTCCTGACACCTTTTTTTATGGGGTAGAACAAAGGCACGAATTAGTTCTGTACGCAGAAGAGGCTAAAACCCGCCTGCGGTTGCCAAACGCCCACTTTATTTATGCTAATATGACCCAGGTTAAGTTTGGGGAATTCGATCATTTTTATTTTTACAATGCGTTCTATGAAAATATTGATCCGGAAGACCCTATAGATGATACAATAGCCACTTCCTATAGTCTTTATACTTATTATACAAGGTACCTCTTTAATGAACTGGAAAAAAAACCGGCGGGAACGCGACTGGTTACTTTCCACACTACCTGCGAAGAGGTGCCGCCCTCTTATCGCCTGGCCGATATGGATTATGATACCTTATTAAAAATGTGGATCAGGAAATAAACAATGCCCTTCTTCCGGCCAAAAATTATTGATACGCTGAAAAATTACAGCAAGGCGCAATTCTACAAAGATGCCGTTGCCGGCATTATCGTGGGCGTCGTGGCGCTGCCACTTGCTATAGCCTTTGCCATTGCCTCTGGCGTCTCACCCGAAAAAGGCATGTTCACCGCAATTATTGCAGGTTTCATTGTCGCGGCGTTAGGCGGCAGCCGCGTACAGATCGGCGGCCCGACGGGCGCCTTCATCGTAGTGGTGTATGGCATTGTACAGCAGTTTGGTATCAGCGGTTTGATCATCGCCACTTTCCTCGCCGGCATATTGCTCATTATCATGGGCCTCACCCGCCTGGGGAACATGATCAAGTTTATCCCCTACCCGCTCATTGTCGGTTTTACCACAGGTATTGCGGTGATCATATTCTCCTCGCAGGTAAAAGATTTCCTGGGATTGAAAATGGGCAGCGTACCGGCCGACTTTATCAGTAAGTGGGTAGCCTACGGCCATCATCTCAACCTGCTTAATCTATATGCCGCCGGTATCGCGACCTTTACATTATTGATGATCTTATGGTGGCCGAAAGTCACGCACAAAATACCGGGTTCATTGATCGCCATTCTGATCACCACATTGGCGGTCTACTTCTTCAAACTCCCGGTAGAAACCATCGGCAGCCGCTTTGGCGCCATTTCTTCATCGCTGCCGCAACCCATTGTTCCGCATGTAACGTTTGCCATTTTGCAGCAGATGATCAGGCCCGCGTTTACCATCGCCATGCTGGGGAGCATCGAATCTTTACTTTCAGCGGTTGTCGCCGACGGCATGACCGGCGGAAACCACCGTTCAAATACCGAGCTGATCGCACAGGGAATAGCCAATATCTGTTCCTCCATATTCGGCGGCATACCGGCTACGGGGGCCATAGCCCGAACGGCCACCAATATCAAAAATGGGGGCAGAACACCTATCGCTGGCATTATCCATGCCATCACCTTGCTGATCATTATGCTGTTTGTGGGTAAATGGGCTTCTTTGATCCCGATGGCTACGCTGGCCGGTATATTGATCGTTGTGGCATGGCACATGAGCGAGGCGAAAAGTTTCCTGTTCGTACTTAAAGGATCGAAAAGCGATGCTACGGTATTATTGGCTACTTTTTTACTGACGGTTTTCGTCGACCTGACCGTCGCTATCGAGATCGGCATGATACTGGCGGCCTTTTTGTTTATGCGGAAAATTATGCTGTCCAGTTCAGTTCAGCAAACCGGTTTCTCCAATGACGAAAACACGGAAGACCGCTTGATGCCTGACAGCTTACCCGACCAGGTTGACGTCTTCGAGATCAACGGCCCGCTATTTTTTGGAGCGGCCTATAAATTCCGGGATACGATGCGCTTGATCGAAAACCCGGCACGCATCCTTATTATCCGCATGGATAAGGTTCCCGTTATCGACGCTACCGGTATCCGGGTGCTGCAGGATGTTCATGAAGAGTTTAATAAAAAGGGCAGTAAACTGATCCTGTCCGAAGTAAACAGTGCACAGGTAATGGACGAATTGCAGAAATCGCGCCTGTTGTTTCGCATCGGCAAAGGCAATGTAACCGCTACATTTGAAAACGCGGTGAAAAGGGCACAGGATATCCTGGGAAATAACTCACCCTCCGTACACTATTAATGTGTACGTGAAAAGCAGGATTGCACAACCCACCCAACCCCGTCCTGCTTAATTAACTATCAACTGACAGTGATCTAATCTGTTAGTTTCATGTTGTGATATACGGCGCGACGGTTTTAAACGCTACAGGGGTGGTTAAAATTTAAACCTTTGGTGATTTCAGCATATGATATTTAATAGGCCGGCTCCTGTCAGCAAAGCCCGGTCTTCAGCATCGCCCGGCGGCTTAGGGAATGTTCGTTGTTTATGGATGTAGTCTTTTGGAATGTTTTGGTAAACGATCGTATAAATTTACATTCCTTTCTGTATGCTTTCTTTACATTAACAATACTGAAAATACGATCGCCGGGTTATTCTGACCGGAGCGATAAGCACAAAATAAATACAACATTGTTTAGTAATTTAGTTGAACCAATGAGAAGCAAACATGTTCCATGGTTATTGATTGTTCTGACCATTCTGCTGAGCGGATGCAGCAATAGCCATAGCTTTGGTCAGCCGGCACTCAAATTAGTCAGAGAGATCAGCCTGCCGAACGTAAAAGGCCGCGTCGATCATTTGGATATCGACGTGCAGAACCAGGTGGTATTTGTGGCTGCATTGGGCAATAATACTGTCGAGGTTGTCGATATGAAAACCGGCAAAGTACTGCACACCATCATGGGCCTGAGCGAACCGCAGGGCCTCGCTTACATCGCCAGGCACCATGAACTTTTTGTGGCGAATGGGGGCACGGGCGAATGCTCGTTTTACAATACGGCGAACTGGGAGAAAACAGCATCCATAAAATATGATGACGATGCCGATGATGCGCGTTATGACGCGGATGCGGATCAAATTTATGTGGGCTACGGCAGCGGGGGTATTGGCATTATCGACGCGGCGACACACAAGCAAATAGCCGGCATTAAGCTGCCTGCCCACCCCGAGTCTTTTCAACCGGATGCCAAAGCGAACAGGCTGTGGGTGAACCTCCCCGGCGCGGGAATGATAGGCGTTTGCGACATTAAACAACATAACCTTGTTGATAAATGGAAAAGACTTTTGCCGCGCGCGAATTTCCCGATGGCCTATGATGCAGCGCAGCATCGCGTTATTGTCGGTTATCGCGTACCGGCAACGCTGAAGGTATTGGACAGCTATACCGGTAAAGAAATATTCTCTTCGGGAATGGCCGGAGACGCCGACGACCTCTATTGGGACGATAAGACCAAACAAATACTGGTTAGCGGCGGCAGCGGCTCGGTGAATGTTTTTAAGCAAACTGGTCCGGGAACCTACAAAGAGGTAGCAAATATACTCACGCGCGACGGCGCCCGCACATCGCTTTGGGTGCCCGAACTGCGCTTATTTATCCTTGCCGCGCGTGCAACTGACGGAAAACCCGCGGCGCTGTTGATCTACCGGTTGGCGGATTGACCTGTATGTATCGCCCTCAAAAAAGTGTTCACGAAAATGCGCTAATGTTTGACATTTTCAGCACTTACGCATTAGTTAATAGATTAACAATAAGCATTTTACATAAAAAATAAAGCTGGCGGGCGCGTGAACATGAACACTTAGTGTGTATACCTATTTCAGGACGTGACACTATTACACAATAGATTTATATCTTTAAATCATGATCTCACTCTACAACAAAAACGCTGTCATCTACGGAGCCGGCGGTTCGCTGGGCGGCGCTATGGCCAAAGCCTTTGCCGCATCTGGCGCCAAAGTATTTATAACCGGCCTGCACCTGGAGAAAGTGCAAAAGGTAGCCGATGAGATAGCCGCCTCTGGCGGTTTTGCTGAAGCAGCGCAGGTTGATGCTTTGGATGAAAAGGCGGTAAATGACCACATCGCTGCAGTCGTTAAAAAAGCCGGGACGGTTGATATATCCTTCAACGCGGCCTGGAACGGCGTGGTGCAGGGCGTCCCGCTGACCGAAATATCCGTGAAGGACTTTATAACACCTATCCAAATGGCCATACAAAGCCGGTTCATAACGGCGGTGGCTGCAGTCAAAGTAATGCAAAAGCAAAAATCAGGGGTAATTTTGAACCTGACCGCGACTCCGGGCGGCATTGGTTATCCTTGTACAGGGGGCTTCGCCCCTACCTGCGCTGCTATCGAGAGCTTGTCGCGCAACCTGGCTGTGGAGTTTGGGATCTGTGGCATCAGGTCGGTGAATATCCGTTCAGGCGGTTCGCCCGATTCAAAAGTGTTCCGGGATGCGATAGAAAGTAAGCCCGATCTCATGAAGAACATCCTTTCGACCATGGAAGGCGATACCATGCTCAAGAAAATGCCGATGATGGCGGATATAACCAACGCCGCGGTTTTCCTGGTGTCCGATATGGCCGCTAAGATAACGGGGGTTACTATCGATATCACAGTAGGCACTACGGAGGGACTCAACTACCGCGTCGGGCTGCCTGCCTTCAACGAGTTTGAATAAAAAAGCGCCCCGGCTAACCGTGGCGTCTTCAAGTAAATTATTCGCTCTTCAAGCTTTTCACCGGGTTCATCAATGCAGCTTTTATGGACTGGAAGCTGATAGTAGCAAAGGCTATAACCACCGCCAGTACACCAGCCGCGGCTATCACCCACCAGGATATATTTTGCCTGTAGGCAAATCCCTGCAGCCAATGCTGCATGGCCCACCATCCTAGTGGCGCCGCTAAAACGATAGCAATAACCACCAGCTTGATAAAATCGAGCGACAGCATGCCGACAATGTTGGATACGCCGGCGCCGAGTACTTTTCGGATACCTATTTCTTTGGTACGCTGCTCGGCAGCATAAGCGGCCAGGCCGAACAAACCCAGGCAGGCGATAACGATGGCCAGCGAGGTGAATATGACGGATAGTGTGCCCATTCGTTGCTCTGAACGGTAGAGGGCGTCAAAATCAGCGTTCATAAAGGCGTAATCAAATTGCTGGTTGGGTGATAATTTGTCCCAAACGGTTTTCAATTGCCCTATTACCGAAGGGGCGTTGGCTGCTTTGATCCTTACGCTGAGTGTAGCATTATTGGGCTGATAGCTGAATATAAGCGGACCGATATTATCCCGGAGCGAGCTGAAATTAAAATCTTTGATCACACCGATAATATGAAATTCCTTAAAGCCTTTCCCAAAATCATCCATTGGCCTGTAGAGCATTTTGTTTAACGGATCGGTCATACCAAGCAAACGGACCGCCGATTCGTTTAAGATCATCGCCGATGAATCGGTTGGCATCTGGTCGGAAAAATTGCGGCCGCTCAAAAGCTTCATATCAAGTGTCGGGATATAATCCTGGTCCACATCCCATATCTGGCTCAATGTGCCTCCCTGAGCGCTCATCCCGCGATCTTTGAATACCGAACCATTATTCCGCCAGCCGTTAACCGGGGTAAAGGCCGTTAAGGTCGCATTGCTCACGCCCGGCAATTGTTTGATCTGCTCCTTCAGGACCGACGCTTTTTCGCCCAGGGCCGATACATTGTAAATGGTTAAAACCTGGTTGCGGTTATAGCCGAGGTCCTTATTTTGGATATAGGTGAGCTGGTTATAGATCACTAATGTGCCGATGATCAGGAAAATAGAGATAGCGAACTGGAAAACCACCAGGAAACTTCTCAGAAAACCGTTCTTAAAACCACCGGCGAGCTTACCCTTAAGTACCTGTATCGGCTGGAAGCCTGATAAGTACAATGCTGGATATGAACCGGCCAAACACCCGATAACGAGTATGGCCCCAAGCATCACAGGGAGTAAAATGAGCAGCAGGTGCGGCGTAACTACCAACTCTTTGGCGGCTAACTGGTTAAACAGCGGTAACAAGGCATAAGCAACACAAACAGCAATGAGCGCGGCAGACAAGGTAACCAATATGGATTCCGTAAGAAACTGGTAAACGAGATATTTGCGCGGAGAACCCAATACCTTGCGTACTCCTACTTCGCGTGACCGTCCGGCCGAGCGTGCGGTTGATAAATTCATAAAGTTGACACAGGCGATCAACAGTATGAACATGGCTATGGCAGAAAATATATAGACATATTGAATATTACCGTTCACGCCCATTTCGGCTATTTTGCTGGAGCGCAAATGAATATCACCGAGCGGCATCAGCGTCATATTAAACTTGTTACCACCTTTTTGAAAATCACTAAAGCTGACATGCAAGGCGGCTTCCATCTGTGTGCCAACATTATCATGAACGATCTTTGGCAACGCTGCCGAGATTTTTGAAGCTGACGCGCCTGGTTTTAGCAACAGGTAAGTTTGAAAATTACTGCTCAACCAGGAGTTCTCTTTGCTTTCATCGAGGGTTGGCATTGAGATAAAAAAATCGAACCTGAAGTGTGATTGCATTGGGATGTCTTTAATAACCCCGGTAATTTTAAAAGGATGGGTATCATTAAAAACCAGCGTTTCACCTACCGCATTGGTACGGTTGAAATATTTCCTCGCCATATCCTCCGTGATGACTACCGAATTGGGCTCCGATAACGCTCTATTTGCATCGCCGTCTGCCATAGGCAGTGTGAAGACCTTAAAAATCGAATTGTCGCAATAGGTGACATGATCTTCGTGAATATTTTGGTTCCCTTTGCGCACCTGGAAAGTACCTGATTGCCTGAAGCGAACGGTATTTTCAACTTCCGGAAATTGAGCGGACAATGTAGCCGCTAAGGGCGCGGGGCAAACCGCAACCTCCGACAGGTCGCCATTATATTTCACTTCTTCATCCACGCGGTAAATACGACTGTGATTTTTGTTGAAGTGGTCGAAACCCAATTCATCGGTAACATAAAAGACGATCAGCAAACAAGTTGCCAGCCCAAGGGCCAGGCCTAATATGTTGATGGCCGTAAACCCCTTATTCTTTAAGAGGTTGCGAAAAGCTGTTTTAATGAAATTCCTGATCATGGCGTCTTGTTTCGATTAGGTATGCCAATATAGTGCCACGATTGTAATTCACTTACTTACAATTAGTTAATCAACAAAAATGTGTGTTGGTGTCCGAAAACAGCCGAGTGAATGTTCGGAAGCGAACAGTATCGTCGTCCAATAAAAAAAGCGCCCGAATACTCAAGCGCTTTCTTATTCTTAATATAAATTCTACTTAACTGTATTGTACACTCAGCGTGATCGGTACGCTCAATGCGCGCGAAACAATGCAATTGGCTTTTGCGCCTTCGGCAATCTCTTTGAACTTTTCTTCCGATACGCCTTCAATAGCTGCCCCAACGAGGTTGAGATGAATATCTGTTATGGTCACTGTCGGTATATCAAAGTTCAGGATCGCTTCCGTATTCAGGTCACCGGGAGTAAATCCAGCCTCGGATAAACCATAGCCAACCGCCATCGTAAAGCAGCCGGCATGTGCAGCGGCTATCAATTCTTCCGGATTGGTTCCTACGCCTTCCTCAAAACGGGTTTTAAAGGCATATTGCGTATTGTTCAGTGTTGTACTTTGGGTGGTCAGTTCACCTTTGCCTTCTTTAAAGGTGCCCTTCCAATGGGCTTTTGCTGTGCGTTTCATAAGTTCTTATTGTTTGGTTTAAAGTTAAATGAAATGTGTATCGGCTTTGTTTCGCAAATATTAAAAAATTAATGCCATTTGGCACGTTCGTATTGTACCGGCCATTTCACCCCGTGACCTAATACATGCGCCGCACGCAGTGCAAAATGCGGGTCACGCAGCATCTCGCGTGCTAACAACACGATGTCGGCCTGTCCTGCTTGGATAATATCGTTGGCTTGTTCGGGTGTTGTGATCAATCCGACTGCGCCGGTCAATATCCCTGCTTCGCTCTTAACTTTTTCAGCAAATTCAACCTGGTAACCGGGCTTCAATGGTATTTTAGCCGTTGCCACGTTTCCGCCGGAAGAGCAATCCACCAGGTCGACGCCTTTGTCCTTTAATATTTTCGATAGCGCGACAGAATCGTCACCCGTCCAGCCGCCCTCGGTCCATTCGGTCGCAGATATACGCACAAACAAGGGATTTTCAGCGGGCCATGCTTCTTTAACCGAATTAACTATTTCTAATAATAAACGGATACGGTTCTCAAACGAGCCCCCGTACTCATCCGTCCGGTGATTGCTTATGGGCGAATAAAACTCATTGACCAGGTAGCCGTGCGCGCCGTGTATTTCGATCACATCGAAACCTGCCTTTAAGGCACGCGCGGCGGCGGCCTTAAAATCAGATTTAACCTTTTCGATACCGGCTTTATCCAATGCGATCGGGGCTTCTTCCGTTTCGGTAAAAGGAATAGCGCTTGGCGCTAAAGTTTTCCATCCGCCATCTGCATCCGAAGGTATTTGTTTGCCTCCGTGCCATGGAATTTGATGGCTTGCCTTACGGCCCGCATGAGCCAATTGGATACCAGCATGGCTATCGTGTTGATGGATGAAATCCGTGATCTGTTTTAGCTTTTCGATATGCTCATCTTTCCAGATGCCGAGGTCACCGGGACTAATACGCCCTTCAGGAGAAACAGCTATTGCTTCGGTGATCACCAATGAAGCCCCGCCGATGGCAAAACCACCCAGGTGTACCAGGTGCCAATCGTTGGCAAAACCATCGTCGCTGGAGTATTCGCACATGGGCGAAACTACGATGCGGTTCTTAAATTCTATGTTCTTAATTTTCAGGGGTGAAAAGAGATGCGGCATAAGTAAGTTTTCGCAAATATGGAAAAGTAAGGGCGAATCTTATCTCACGCGTTTGTAAAATAGAGGTACATGATGTTTGGGTGATAAATCATCAGTCCATTTTTTCTTCTCTTTTCACCAAAAGAAATTCATCATTATCTAAAGGCAGGTAACCATATTCATAACAAAAATGGTAAACCTTCCCGTTTTGGGTTTGATAGGTGTGCGTATGGTAATCGAAATTCAAACCTTTCGCAGCCAATTTTTTCAGGGTGGTTTTGGTTTTGCCGCCGGGGTTAAGTTCCTCCAAAATACGGCGGTTACGCTTCAGGATATTGTTAATATTCCGAACCAGGTTATAACTGCTGCTGTTCAACTGGTTGTTGTAATTATTGCGGCATTGGTCATCGCAGAATTTTTTGTCAGCGCGGCCGTGTAATACCTCACCGCAGTCGAGGCAATGTCTTTCGTTGCTCATATTGAGTAAAGGTAAATAATATTTTATCCATTTGCAAACGCTTACAAACGGAAATTGTCGGTTATAAATGATTATTAACCGAATAACGTTTGGTGACCTCTGCAACTTTGTCCTACCAAAACGAAAAAAGAAATTAAAGTTTAAAAACATGAACACATTAAGAAACAGCGTACGCCTGGTAGGCAACCTGGGTATGGATCCCGAAGTAAAAAGTTTTGATAACAACCGCAAACTGGCGAAAGTCTCGATCGCCACCAATGAGACCTACAAAAATGACAAGGGTGAAAAGATAACCGACACCCAATGGCACAACCTGGTGGCTTGGGGCTCACAGGCCAAATTCGCCGAAGATTTTCTGAAAAAAGGCGATGAGATCGCCATTGAAGGAAAGCTCTCGAGCAGGAGCTATGTCGATAAAGACGGCAACAAAAAATACATCACCGAAATTGTGGTGAACGAGTTTTTGAAACTCGGCAACAAAAATTAATACCAAACCTAAACCATCATAATGATAAGCAGGCGGTCCGGGTGATTCCCGGGCTCCTGCTTTATGCTAAAAAACCTAAACCTTATTTATTATATTTGTTATGCATTCAGAAGCGAAAGAAACCGCACGGCTCTATGCGCTGCTAACCGACAAATTAGGCAGCGACATTACCGAGGCTATGTTTAATTACATCGATAATAAAACCATACAATCTGTGGAAGCGACTATCAAAACATTGGCTACCAAGGGCGATCTACACAAAGAAATCGCATTAGTTAAAGATGATCTTGCAAAATTCAAATATGACCTTAGCAAGGATATTGGCAATTCTGTTAAATGGATGTTCATCTTTTGGATTGGTCAAGTGGGCGCAACGCTGGCTATCGTATTCTTGTTCTTAAAGAAATAGCGTGCCCTGTGGAAGCAAGTATCAAAACATTGGTCACAAAAGATGACATTTCAAATTTAAGAGATGACATCAAATCTGAGTTAGCCGATCTTAGATATGATCTTGCCGACCTTCGGCAGGACATACGCAACTGGAGTGGGGATATTATCAGGTGGATGTTCTTTTCTTCAATGGCCTATGTGATCGTGTTCCTTTTGACGATCTTATTCATCGCCAACAAATAGCAGGAATCACCTCATATATTCGCCGTTTTCTCGACAATAATATGTATCACATCATCCAATTCGATGGCTGCGGTTTCGAGGTGATCCATGATCTCCTTGTTCAAAGGATTATCCAGGTTCTTGCGGTCAAAAAGGTTGGTCAGCCCCAGTATGGTGGCCACAGGGCGGCGTATATTATGCGAGCTGATTGAAGCTATGTCCTGTAGGCGTATGGTTTGTTCGGCAATGCGCATATCGTTTCTTTTGCTTTCGATAAGCGCTCGTAATATGTTAACCGTACGGTCTATCATTCTCAATTCCTCTTTACCCGGCTCACGGACCGTATCGTAATAGATAGCAAAAGTGGCCAATACATTGGTATTTTGTAAGCTAATAACAGGTGTCGACCAGCATGCCTTAAAGCCGTGTGGAATGATGTATTGTTTGTAATCGGCCCATAACGGACTATTAGCAATGTCGCTCACGATAACCTGCTCGCGATGATATGCGGCGGTACCGCAGGACCCCGCCTTAGGACCTATCTGGCACCCATTTATTGCATTGCAATAGTCAACAGGCAGACGCGGCGCCGACAAATGATATATTTTTTCCTGCGCTTCGTCAACCTCTAGGATAGAACAATACATTTCAGGAAATATGCTTTCTATACCAATCAGCAGTTCATCGGTTATCTTTGAAAGCGGGTACGCCTGTATGAAGTTTAATTCAAGCACCCGTTTTTCGAGCGTCAGGATCAATTGCTCTATTTTAATTTGACTTACGTCACTTATAAATACCAGAAGCTCGCCTTTATAGGGATATAAATGCAGCCGGAGCCATCCTTTACTATTGCCGTCGTAATATTGCAACTCCGCGGGCTGATCTGTTTGCCAGGCATTTTCAAATTTGGAAATAACAGCCTCCGTAAGCATCAATTTATCGATGAGCCTTAAATCGACACCATAAAGCTCACCATCCGACATTTTCACCAATTTTTTAAATGCCGGATTAAAGGCATTTATCTGCCAGCGCTCGTTCAACACGAAAAAGCCTTCGGCCAGGTTGGCCAGCGTGTGTTGCACTTTATCGGAAATATTGTAGGGGTTACGGATATTCAGATCCTCGTTGATATAAATACCAACTGCATAAATGAGTTGTTTGTTAGGTTCGAAACAGAGCGACCAGCTAATGCTTAGAAAATCATTTCTGAGCGTTTGTACTCTGATAAAGACCCCCTCTATATCTCTTAACGCGCTAATGCTACCGAATACTTCGGTGAGTTTGTTTCGATCATCCGGGTGGGAAAGATCGAAAATATTCTTGCCTTTACTTTCTTCCGGGTTATGCCCGGTGAAATGAACCCACGAATTATTAACAGAAATAATATTTCCACTGGCGTCCGCGACGCACAATATATCATTGGAATTATTGAGTAAAAAAGCAAGCCGCTTATCCATAGCTGCACCGTTATTATTAGTAAATTTACTATAATAGATTGCTTATTACGCAATAAATAATATTATTATTTTTACGGTGTGGTAACAGCGACCGGGAGTACCTTACCGTTGAAGAACTTATGCCCGGTTAAGGCAAAATCCGCGATGTATTTGCCCATTTCAAAGGCCAGAACTGGTGACTGGTAACCGGGAAAAGCTTGTTCAAGCATCTCGGTCTGCGCCGATCCAAGAGCCAGGCAATTTACCTTGATTTGCCTGTCGGTTAACTCTTGTGCCAGGCACTCAGTTAAGGTATGCAGCGCGGCTTTGCTCGCCGAATAAGCCGATAATCCCGGGAATTTAACACTGCCCTGGAAGCCGCCCATGCTGCCGATATTAAGAATATGCGAGTTGACCGGCATAAGCGATAAAAGCGATTGAATGATACGCACGTGACCGATAAAATTACTTTGCAGCATTTCAACGAAATCGGTTTCCTGCAATTCGGCGAACGGCTTATTGATCAATAAACCGGCGTTGTTGATAAGAATGTCAACCCGGTTATCAAAGTTAGTTGCGACGAACTGGAGCAAGCCGGCGTAATCGTCATGAACAATGTCAAAAGCTATTGGGTATAAAACAGCATTTGGGTTCAATCCCGACGCTATCTCAGCCAGTCGCTCCAATTTATCCTCGGAACGGGCCACCGCCATCACTTTGTGTTCGCCGGATAAGATCAGATCTAAAACCGCTTCAAAACCAACACCGCTGCTGGCCCCTGTTATGATGATGTTCATAAGCCCCTAACCCCTAAAGGGGAATTAATTTTGTTGCAAAATAGATTATTTTTTAATGTTCCATGTTATACAATTTAAAACCCCGCCATCATAAGCGATTTCATTGCTTTCCAAAGTCCTTATTGTATAATCATTAAAATTATTTTCAAAAGATTTAACTGCTATTTCATCTTCCATCATATTAAAAATAGGAATAACAAGAACGTTCTCCATTTGCAGAAAATTCATATATATGCCATTTGCGTGAAAATCCTTTCTATTATTATATGGATTATAAGGAATTTCCACCCAATCAAGACCGGCGTTATTTATACTTGATTTCAGACTCTGCTCAAGCTCAAGGGCAATATCTTCTTTTGAGTAATTATTGATTAAAACTGTTTTATCATCAATAAATCGTACCATTCCATCAGCGTGACCAATTTCATCTAAAGGATCAGTTGGAATAATAATCAAATTTTCACTCTGAGACAAAATTTTTAGTTCTTCAACCAGTTGTTCTTTTTTTAGATGTTTATTCTCACTTAAAGCCTTATCACACATGATGACCTTGTTAGTAGACCTTATAACATTGCCGCCATCGAGCTTAATATCACTTTTTTGAGTTTCTATACTAATAGATTTACAAATGCTGCCAACGTCTGAAATGGTTTTTTCACCTGCTTTACTTTGCAAATAATCTGGATTGTAATTAAACTGAACAAACTTGTTTTCAGCTATCTGAACAGGCATGTAATCAACAGCCCATATATTTTTTGTTCCCGGTAATAACGAAAGGTTTATGCCACATTCTGAAAGAACAACTTCAAATCGACTATAAAATTCAGGGTGTTTTTTGGGGAGGGTATCGGCTAAATACAGGTAGTTAGTTTCGGCATCTGTTATCATAGAAATTTCGAACCAAGTAATTTATTCACCTCTTCATTTGACAGTTTACATTTATCTAACAATATTACATAACGATATTTGCTATCATAATATCTCACCTCGTTACCTTCCTTTTGTGGATTTAAATTAATTCTTCGGGTTTTTATTATATAAGTTGGTTTAGTTATAGTATCATTTTCAACTAAGCGAAAATAATTTGGTGAATTGCTAAATGCAGAATTAAATCTTTCACATATTGTAGACTTCACCTTGACTGGACCATGTACTTGATAATCTATTAAGTTACTATTCGATTGCACATTCTTGATTTTCGCTATTCCTCGCAATAAAATTCCTCCATAATGGTTTAAACCATCCCCGATTGTTATATCTATTCCTGAATCATGAAAATACCATTTACCTAAATACAGTTGTTCAAGATGCTTATGTGTGTAAATGTCTTTATGAGTATTGTATATTTCGTTTTTATTATCTGTCAGATAATAAAACTCAATATCTATCAATCGATAATAGCTTGCATTAACTTGTAATAAATAACCACTAAAAAGTTTTTCTGCAATTCTGTTAAAACTGTTTTCTACAGTCTGCTTGGACGTAGCATCTACATGTAAAAAATCCATTCTGCAATATAACCTTAAACTGTCAATTTTTGTCCAACAGGATATTTGATAAAATAAATCCGCTATTTTTGTACTATGGATGTGCAAGTAGTAACAAACGAAAAAGGAAAAAAAACGGCTGTATTAATTCCGATAGCCGATTGGGAAGTAATTCAAAAGCGTCTAAATACTGAACAGCTATTCGATGAATTTACTTCATCAATGAAATCTGTTAAGGAAGATGCAAATGGCGGCACTAAACTAAAAAATGCAAGAAACCTGATACATGGCCATCGAGGTTAAATATACGCCCGATTTTGAAAGACAATTAAAACGCTTAGCCAATAAATACTCTTCGATATACCAGGATTTAGAAGTGCTAATTGATGAACTTGAACTAAATCCTCAGGTCGGTAAGCCATTAGGTAAGAACCTATATAAAATTCGCATAGCTTTATCTGCTAAGGGAAAAGGGAAAAGGGAAAAGGTAAAAGTGGGGGCGCCAGGGTGATTACTTACGTTTTGCTAAAAAATGACGCTATTTATTTAGCTGCTATTTATGACAAATCGCAGCAATCCACTGTTGATACAGATAGGTTGCTTAAAGTACTCAAAAGTTTAGACCTATAATATTCTAAACCACCAGCTTTTGCTCCACCGGGTGCTTGATCAGGTAAAAACCATCATTGATCAGCTTAGTCACTTCAGGCTCATTCTTCGCCTTATTTTCGAGGAAGGATCGAATTTCACCAGCTAATTCAGGTTCAACCTGTTCATGCTCCAATATTTCCAGTATTTCCAGCGGGCATAACCAATCGTCGTGGTGATTTTTTTGCAGCGTCATCCACACGTTGCCCAGGAAACCGTAATCGCCGCCGTTTTGCCTGCGATTGCGCACCTGCTCGTATAATTTATGCAATTCAAGTGTGCGCCCGTCATATTGTACATGATGGGTTCCGGTATTTGATTTCAGGGCGATCTCTTCAAAGGCATCCTTATCGGCAGCGCCGCAAAAAACAGAAACAATTCTTTCACCCACAGCCATATCATACACACCCCACGAAGGAGCAAAAAGTACTGTTTCTTTCTCATCAATTACCGTACAATCCGTGAATGTGATAAGCAATATTTTACCGTGATTAGCTAAGATATTTTTTACCACCCCTTTGACGATAATCCCGCTTTCGAAATTCAATACGGCTTGCTTACCCTGCTCGATGCCAATCAACGGGAGATCGTCGACAGGTATATCTTCCAGCGCAGCCGGGGTGTTCCTTAATTTGCCAACCGGCGAACTGAATCCATCCCGGTGATGATCTTTCCCATGGCCCTTTAGCAGTTCATTATCATAGCACAATATGGTTGGCCCCTTTGTCTTGATAAATGAGGGCTGTTGTGTGTTCGCCGGCCTGAATTCTAAAAACGTACCCGAAACCTGCAAACCCGAACTATAAACCGCGGTACAGGTATTTTTGCTTTCAACGGCCTTTTGCAAACCATAGTTGCCACCCCGCCTGAACGACATGGTATCGGCAAATTGTTCCAGTACATCGATGAGGTTCTGGAAAGTTGGCGTTACAAATAACTGCGGCTGCGGCTGGGTAATATCATAGGTATAGTTGATAGTATCCATATTGTACCACAACTTTTTCACATCGCTTTTCATACAGCTTACGCTTTCGCCGATAGACGAAAGCAGGCCGGCGCCATATATTTTAGGATTCTCCAAAGTACCGATCAAACCGTATTCAACCGTCCACCAGTGCAGTCGGCTCAGGAGCGCCATTTCGGAGGGGTCACCCATGTTTTTCTGGCGGTGATCTACTAATTCCTCGGCCTTCCGAAGTTCTTCGGGATCGGCGTCAGGCATTTCTTTTAATATAGATAATGACCGTATCGCTTCATATAATTCAAAATCCTGCGCCGAAAACATAGCCTTCGCCCCTATTGAGCCGAAATAGCTCAGGTATTCATGATAATCTTTGTCCGCTATAATGGGCGCGTGACCTGCTGATTCGTGGATAATATCGGGAGCGGGTGTATATTCAATATGTTTTAGCTGGCGTATATCCGCGGCGATGACCAACACGCGGTAAGCCTGGTATTCCATAAATGCTGCCGGGGGTATAAAGCCGTCCACCGTAACCGCGCCCCAGCCTATTTTGCCAAGGGCGTCGTTCATCTCCTGCAGGTTGGGGATCTTTTCGATAGTTAGCCCTGCCTTTTGTAATCCGGGGATATAAGGATAGTAAGCGACATCTTTAAGATAGCTGTAATTTTGCCGCATCACATAGCGCCAAACGGCATGATCGATAGGCGTGTAATGTTCGTAGTGCTGGTTTACTATAAATTGTTTTAAATGACTGGGCAGGGCCGCAACCTGCGGGTTATTAAAATCATTCATTACGTTCAGTCGGTTTATAAGAGAACACAAATGTAGCTAATTGCCCGTTAAAGTCGGTAGCCGGATCAGCTAAATACTACTTGCTTAACTAAAAACGGATATTTACCTTAGTTGCCTTACAATCACTGATATGAAAAAGCTGCTGCTTATAGAAGAAGATACCGATGTCCGCGAAATGCTGGCATTTGCACTGGAGAATAACGGTTTTGAGGTGATCAAGGATAAAAAATCTGCATCTGTTGACGATGTCATCAGCATGAAGCCCCATGTGGTTATTATCGATCCATCGAACACTAAACTTTGCGCTGACCTTAAGGCCAACGATGCCACCAACCCGGTGCCGGTGTTCATTTATTCGGCTACCTTGAATGTCAATAAGATCATCAACAAATGCGGCGCGGATGCGGTAGTTGCCAAGCCCTTCGAATTGGAAGACCTGGTACACCTGGCTAGCAGGCTGGCTTATAAAAATTAATTATTCGTGCTGAATTGAGGGAAGGCCTTCTTCAAGTCTTTTGGGGCGAATGACATAGTAAACGCCTAAAAGCGCCACAACAAGCGAGGTTAAATAAAAGGATACGCTTAAAAACACAGCTAATCCCACATTCATATGAAAAATTGGCGAAAGCCGTGCGAAAATAGCTTCACGCGCCCCGGCGCCTCCGAATGTAATAGGCACAACTGCCGCTAAAGCTGATATAAGGAACGATAATAGATATGGCGCAAATTTGCCATGGAAATCCTGTCCCATCAGCACGCAAAGTATGGTGAGTACCTGGAGCGACTGGACAAGTACCGCCTTGGCATGTCCCTTGAAAAAATGTTTAGTGAAATCTTTGAAAAATATTTTGACTACAAAGTAGTATACTACTGATCCTGCAACGAAAATCACCATCGGGATAGCAATGTGGATTTGTTCCTGTATCTGCGGGATAAATATCGTAAGCGATACTACAATCAATCCTATCGCCCATAAGCCACTCAGCCTGTCGAACGCGATGGCCCAAAAAACCCTTTTTGCCGGAAGTTTGTAGGTTTTGTGCAATAAGTAAATCTTATAGCCGTCGCCGCCTATTCCACCGGGAAGCAATAAATTGTAAAATATACCGAGAAGGTATAGGCGGAAATTAAAGCGGGTGTCCAACCTAAGATCGATCGATTTAAAGAAACTCATCAACCGCCAGGCCGAGGCCACCATTGACAAAAAGTAAACCATAACCCCCGCTATCACCCACCAATAATTGGCGTGAAAGAGCCTGTCTTTAATTTCGCTTATTGGTTGTTTACTAAAAACATAGTATAATAAGGCTGAAGTGACCGCCAATTTTAAAACAAGCTTGGTAATATTCCAGAGCTTATGTTTCCAGGTACGCGGGTTGGGATTATCTTCGACTATATCTTCTATTTCAGTCATTTCGGCTGTAAAAGTATGTTATTTTTAGATTACACCGATATTTGATTATGATTACGCCGATTGCCGGTTGAATAAATAGTGTAATAAATTACAAAGCGGTGAAGTCTGCAGGCGGTTAATCAATAATTCAATAAATCAGTAATTCAATAATTATCTACCTTTGCCGCATGACTAAAGTGAATATCGGTTTGGTGCAGATGTCATGCACATCGGATAAGCAGCAGAACCTGCAAAAGGCAGTTGGAAAAGTACGTGAAGCGGCCCAAAAAGGCGCGCAAATTATTTGCATGCAGGAGCTTTTTACCTCGCTCTACTTTTGCGACGTTGAGGATTATGATAATTTTCAATTGGCCGAAGCTATACCCGGTCCGTCGACGGACGAATTATCCAAACTTGCCGCTGAACTTAAAGTCGTTATCATCGCCTCATTGTTCGAAAAGCGCGCGCAGGGCGTTTATCATAATACCACAGCCATACTGGATGCTGACGGCGCTTATTTAGGCAAATACCGCAAAATGCATATTCCGGACGACCCTGGCTTTTATGAGAAATTCTACTTCACTCCGGGCGACTTGGGCTACAAAGTTTTTCAAACCGAATATGCCAAAATCGGTGTATTGATCTGCTGGGACCAGTGGTACCCGGAAGCCGCGCGCATCACCGCGCTGATGGGCGCCGAAATATTGTTCTATCCAACAGCTATCGGCTGGGCCACCACCCAGGATAATGCCACCAATACCGAACAGTACAATGCCTGGCAAACCATCCAGCGTTCGCACAGCGTGGCGAACGGCGTACACGTGGTAAGTGTGAACCGCGTGGGCCAGGAAGGCGAATTGAAATTCTGGGGAGGGTCGTTCATATCGAACCCTTTCGGCTCGGTTCTTTACCAGGCCTCCCATACAGATGAAGAGGTGATCGTACAGGAGATCGATACCGCCAAAACCGACTATTACCGCACCCATTGGCCGTTCATGCGCGACAGAAGGATCGATTCGTATCAGCCGATTACCAAGCGCTTACTCGATGAATAATTATCTGAACCGTTGATTAATTTGATTTGATGATAACGCTGAACATGCTTGAGAATCCAATAATCCTCCAATCCTAAAAATCCTAGTTCTGACAAAAAAGGCCTGCACGTCTATGAACCATGAACCATCGCCTATGAACCCGCCCGCTAAAGCGGGCTACTTCTTTCCCGCTGAATGGGCGACGCATACCGCTACCTGGCTAAGTTGGCCGCATAAAGAAGAATCGTGGCCGGGTAAGATCGCCACTATCTATAAGCCTTATTGCGAATTTATCAGGGCAGTATCTGAAGGTGAATTGGTTCGCATCAATATTGTTGATGAAGAAATGAAAGCTTTTGCCATCACGCAACTGCAACTAGCAGGTGTGGACATGAGAAAGATCGAATTTTTCGACTTTCCGACGAATGACGCCTGGTGCCGCGATCATGGACCTGCGTTTTTGATCAACCAGGAAACCAAACAGAAAGCCATAGTTGACTGGGGTTATAACGCCTGGGGCGATAAATATCCTCCCTATGACCTTGACGATGTGATCCCAACTAAAATCGCGCAGCGTTTTAATTTGCCTGTTTATCATCCCGGCATCGTGATGGAAGGCGGTTCGGTTGATTTCAACGGTGAGGGCACAGTTTTGACCACCACAGCTTGCCTGCTCAACAAGAACCGCAACCCGCAGCTGAACCAGCAGCAAATTGAAGGCTATTTGCGGAATTATTATGGCGTTGAACAGGTCTTATGGCTGGGAGACGGCATTATAGGTGATGATACCGACGGCCATATCGACGATATCACCCGTTTTGTCAATGAAGATACCGTGGTGAGCGTTATCGAAGAAAACAAAGCTGATGAAAACTATCACATTCTACAGGAAAATCTTCAAACGTTAAAAACCATGCGCCTGCTGAATGGCAAGCAATTGAATATTGTCGAATTGCCGATGCCTTCTCCCGTGCACTATGATGGGCAGCGCCTGCCGGCTTCTTATGCTAACTTTTATATTGCCAATGCCGCCGTTATTGTACCGACCTATCGTTGCGCGAATGATGACCGTGCTTTGGAAATATTGCAATCCTGTTTCCCTGGCAGGAAAGTGATCGGCATCGATTCCACAGATATTATCTGGGGCCTGGGCAGTTTTCATTGCCTGAGCCAACAAGAACCATTTATTTAGCCGAAAGCATAAAGCTGAAAGCCAAAAGCGTGGGCACTCCACTAAAAGAAAAGCTTTCTGCTTTGGTCTTTCTGCTTTGAGCTTTCACCGACTGTTCATCATCGCTTACCGATTTCTTAACACAGATCGCCAATATTTCATTGCCGCCGCTTTAATATCACTATAGTTTTGGGTAAGATTAATAATTGAGACAATGGAAACTATAATCGAAAATAAAAGCGCAAGCAACAGCAGGATCATCCTGGGCGCTAGCATCGTATTAGTTGGCGGCGTTTTGCTTGCCGACCAATTTGATATATCCCTGGTTCCCGACTGGCTGTTCAACTGGCCTATCATATTGATATTGATCGGGCTTTACAGCGGGGCCAAACATAACTTTACCAACTTCGGATGGCTGGTGTGGGTATTCATAGGTGGCGTTTTCCTATTAGATGACGCAATGCCTGGTATGAATATAGGTGATTTCGCCTGGCCCGCCGGTTTGATCGCATTAGGCGTTTACCTGATCGCCCGGAAAAGTTTTCATCGGAAAAATTAATTCGTTACTTAGCAACAAAATACCAGGGGATGTCGAGGGTCCCCTTTTTTACGTAAACATCTATCCCGTCACCAGGCTGCGTTTTACGATAGAACGAACTTGAAACGGAAACATCTCCTGGCGTCGTCTGCTGTCCCCACTTGTCGAGCATCAAATAAAAGTTGTAACGCCTCCCGCCTGTCATATGTTTCCTCAGCACATGTGTATGGTAGATTTCAGGTTTAGTATTGTCAAATAAGCAGTCAGCAATGATCATACTGCCATAGCTATAGGCAAGAACAAAGATCATTATACTCAAACCGTGGCCTGAAAAGAGCCGGATCTTAATTGCGGAAGTACTTTCGATCCATAAAATGATCATCGTCAGCACGATGAAACCGATGCCCCAGGCAATCAGGCAATCGCTGAAAACCAACAAGTCATAGTCAAGGCCAGCGCGCAATGCCAAAACCATGGAAGATGCGATCAAAGCCGCTAACAGCGATGGCTGCTTGGTGCCGGTCTTCTTGTCGCCATCTTCCAGCGAGATTGACTTTCGATGTATATATAGCACAAACAACGTTACTAAAGGAAATATCATCGCGACAGTCAGGGCTATGCTATAAGGGTGCGGATAAAGCGCTTCCCATAACGCTAAACACAGCCCGAGCCGATTGATGTATATAGCTAATTTTTTTCCCTTCTGAGGGCTCACCTGCACCTCTTCCGGTACAAGCTTCGAAATGTCTGTGCTCAAGGTTTTATTGCGAAAGACTTAAGTCTACGATAAGAAAAACTGTCCCAAAGAAAAAACTGATCGGTGCGACGATTTTTTTACCGACAATTTATCGGCGCTTACCGACTTAGTCAATAATATCGCCAATATTTGATAGGTTCGCCTTATATATTACCTTAGTTTTGAATAAGAATTAATTTCGACAAAGAAGACAATGAACGATACTGAAAAAGATATAGACTACCAAAATAAGCCTCGCCACAACGGCAAGGTACTGGTAGGAATGGTGCTGTTGGCCGTAGGAGGTATTCTACTGCTCGAACAGTTTACCTTTCTTGATATACCCGGCTGGATTTGGAGCTGGCCCACCTGGCTCATCATATGGGGGTTATATTCGGGTGCAAGGCACAATTACCGCAATTCAACATGGGCGATATTGCTATTCATTGGGTTTTCTGGCTTTCTTAATGAAGCGATACCCGGCCTTCATTTGGGCAACCTGATATGGCCCGCGGCAATTATCCTGGTAGGTGTATGGATCATTTTGAGGCGCAACCATACCTGGGAAAAAGGCAAATGGGACAAGGGCAAATGGGAAGCGGAATGGAAACAAAAATGGGATTCACGGTACCACACTTCTGTTCAACCACAAGAGGGCCAACCGGCAGAGGGTGGTGATGCCGATACTCCGCCACCGCCGCCGAATATTGGCGCCGATGATTTTCTCGACGCAACGTCCATTTTCGGAGGCGCAAAAAAAACCGTGCTGTCAAAAAACTTCAGGGGTGGTGATATTACCAACATTTTCGGGGGTGCCGAAATAGATCTGACGATGGCTGACATCAATGGACGAGTGGTCCTTGATATTACCCAGGTGTTCGGCGGAACCAAGATCATTGTGCCGTCGCACTGGCAGGTGGTATCCAACCTGTCGGCCGTTTTCGCTGGCGTTGATGACAAACGCTTAAGGAAAACCGGCTCGGGCGATAACAATAAGATACTGGTACTGGAAGGTGTTTCCATCTTCGCTGGTGTCGATATCCGAAGCTTTTAATACAAATTATATCGTCATAATTAGCAATAAAAAACTAAAGGAAACGGGTTTTGGCCAATTTACAATCGTCCATTTCAAAAATACGCATCGCCTTTGTTAGCGGGGGCCTGGTATGGGCCGCGTTGCTCACTTATGTAGTGCATAGTTTTAGTTTCGGGTGGTACATTGCCCTGACGGACGGTGTGATATGTACCTCGCTTTTGGGAGCGGCTTGCTGGCTCATCAACAATAACCTCCGCTATTATCAGCCAGGCAAAGGCAGTTATATCAATTTATTTTTCTGGTGCCTGGCACTCACAGCCGCCTGTACATTTGGCGCGCGCTGGGTGTTGCCATACATCGTTAACAGCACCGTATATGCCAACTTCCTGGCCCAGTCCATCACCATAAGGTTTTTCACTAATTATTTGGCTATAGGCTGGATGGCGCTGATCAGCATGATCTGGTACTCGCAGCAGGACCAGAAAGAAAACGAAAAGCGCAAATCGGAAGCTGAAAAATTGGCGCGTGATGCCGAATTGTACAACCTGCGCCAGCAATTGCAGCCGCATTTCCTGTTCAACAGTTTGAACTCCATTAATGCTTTGATCGGCTTTAAACCCGATGAGGCGCGAAAAATGATACACCAACTATCTGACTTTTTGCGTGGCACGTTGAAAAAGGATGACCAGCAATTGGTACCGCTCACGGAAGAACTCGCACATTTGCAGTTGTATCTTGATATTGAAAAGGTGCGTTTCGGGCATCGTTTGCAAACAGAAATAAGCTGCGACGACCGTTGCGGGGAAGCCAAACTGCCTGCGATGCTGTTGCAGCCAATTGTTGAAAACGCCATCAAATTTGGCTTGTATGATACCACCGAAAGCGTAACGGTAAGCATCAGGGCCGAAATGGACGATAATTACCTGACACTGATGGTACAAAACCCCTACGATCCGAAAACCGCGCGCCCGCGCAAAGGCACCGGTTTTGGATTAAGCGGCGTGCAACGCAGACTTTATTTGCTTTTTGCCCGTACCGATTTGGTTGAAACTTACGCAGATGATAATATCTTTACAACCATTATTAAAGTCCCTCAAATATGAAACGCGCATTAGTAATTGATGACGAGCCTTTGGCCCGGATGGTTGTACTGGAATATTTACAAGGTTTTAAGGATCAGATCGAGGTTTTACAGGAATGTAATGATGGTTTCGAGGGATTAAAAGCAATACAGCAATACCAGCCGGATCTGATCTTCCTGGACGTGCAAATGCCAAAAATAAACGGCTTTGAAATGCTCGAACTGGTTGAACAGGCGCCATCGGTGATATTTACAACGGCTTTTGACGAATACGCGATCAAAGCATTTGAGACACATGCTATTGACTACCTGTTGAAGCCATTTACGAAGGACCGCTTTAACAAAGCTGTTGAGAAATTCCTGTCGCAGGCGCCAGCGGTACAGCCTGCTAAACATACTGAGGCGCTGCTCGAAGCCGCATCGCAATCGCCGGCGCAGCATGAGCGTATCGTGGTGAAAACAGGCACCAAAGTGAAGATCATCCCCGTGAACGACGTGGAATATTTAGAAGCTGATGACGACTACGTGAGCGTACATACCTCCGAAGGTTCGTTCCTAAAGAATAAAACCATGGGATTTTTTGAGCAAACGCTCGATCCATCGCAATTTGTGCGCGTACACCGCTCCTACATCATCAAAATTCAAAACATTACCCGCATCGACCCTTATGAAAAGGACGCACATATCGCTATCCTCAAATCAGGCGCTAAGATCCCCGTAAGCAAAACCGGTTATGCGAAACTGAAGCAGGTGCTGGGGATATAGGTAATACAGTCCTGGAAATAAATCAAAATCTGTATTTTTAGCTATGCAAGTCATTTCAGTAGTTACAAGGCAGAGCTATATTAAGTCCGTAAAAGATTTATTCATTTTCAGCTATAAACGACATGTTTTGCTATTAATGGGTGTCTCGCTCTTTATGTCTCTTTTACAAAACCGGGACGATTTCACATTGAAAAATTTCCTATCTACCACCCTGATTTACTTCGCAATACTATTTGTCATCTCTGTTTTTTCAAGCTTTTTAAAGAGCTATAAGAAACTGAAAAAGCAATTGCAAGAGTTGGGTAGCAAAACGATTACTCGGGTATTCACTATAAACGAAAATGGATTAAATGTAAAGGTTGAAGACCATGAAATAGTCTACGGTTGGTATGCTATAAAAAAGGTCAAGGCAATTGCAGGTTATATTTCCATCAGCCTAAATAACAACGCCACAGTGATTATACCTATATCATCATTTAACTCTTCAGAACAAGCGAGCATATTTCTGGACACTTGCCGTAACAACCTAATTAGAAATGAAATACCAAGCCCGAAGCCGCAATATTATTGGGGGTTATTAGGATTAGTACCTGTAGCAGGTGCTGTCAACGGTTTGATTATGACCATCTCAGGTATTTCAAAATATAGAGACGCAAAGTATATAATTATTGGATTGTCGGGTATTTTAGTAAACGCTCTATACTTCGGAATACTTATCTACTATCTAAATGGCGGTAGCCTTACAAATGGTAAGTTTCTAAGAAGTGGTTTCGCAGATATGTCCCAAATGCAATTGAATAGCCTGGTAAAAGAAGTTGAGTTTTATAAACTTCAAAATGGCGTTTACCCGGATAGTTTACGACAATTGGAACTTAAAAATGGATTAATCAATATTCATGATCCGGTCTTGGACAATAGCAAGAAAAATATCTATAACTACCATAAAATAGGCAATAAGTACACCTTATTTTCTTCGGGTATTGATGAAATACCAAATACCGCCGACGATATTTACCCTTCAATAAAGATAGATACCAATAAAATGGGCTTGATCATTAAAAGGTAAATACAGTCTTTCATTCACCCAATTAATAACACCTTCCACGCCTCCTCTACCCTGCCTTCGTCCAGCAGTTGTTTGGCCTTCAGGTGCAGTTGCATTTCACGCGTGCTGCTGTCACCGATCGTGGCGTCAAGCAATTCTTTTATTTCGGATGATTGGATATAATCCTCTATTTGCTCATCTGTAGGCAGGTGCTCCACATTTCCTAACTGGCCGAGGTTATTGCCGGTTAGAATTTTCGAATTTCGGATAGCATGAGGGATCGCATCAACACCGATACCTATGGTTCGCACAGGTTTAGCCACTTTGAATAAATTATCCCAATTGACGCGGGCGTACCAGTCGCCGCCAAGGCGGGCTACTAAATCGAGTTTTTGCTGATCGATCTTACCGTCGGTATCTAATATCGATTCATTAATGTGCATGAGTTTGATCTCGGCCAGGATCAGGTTGCCCGCACCCGGACCGTGGCCCAATACTTTCACTTCATTCACCACACATTCAAACTGCACCGGGGATTCAGCGACGCGCGGGGGCCTCACCAATTCTGATGCGATAGGCGTAAAACCGGCTTTAATAAACTCGTTTACTCCTTTCGGGTATTCGACGCTGGCGAGCGATGTTTGCTGCACCATATCATAGGTCACGATATTGATGACGCATTCGGGCACTTCACGAATATTTTCCAGTGTATGCTTAGTAGTGCTGTCCCTCACCCGGCGCGACGGCGAAAAAACGCATACCGGCGGGTTGGTGCTGACCATATTAAAAAAGCTGAATGGGCTCAGGTTCACATTACCGTGCTTATCCACGGTCGAGGCAAAGCAAATGGGCCGCGGCGCGATGGCGTATTGCAAGTAGTTTTGCAGTTCAACGGGGGAAAGATCAGATGTTTTTAGTGTCAGCATATATCAAATAAAAACGTCATGGCGAGCGGTAGCGTGGCCACCTCTACACATGCAAATCGAAAATTTCGTTCCATTGACTGGCATAGTTCGGAGGTTGCTTCGTTCCTCGCAATGAGGTTCTGTTTATTTTTTTAACGCTAAAATCGAAAAATCGCTATCGGCCTTTTTGATCACGTTACTTAAAACACCCAGGCCGGTAACTTCCATTTCCACCAAATCATTCGGCTGCAGCCATTGGGGCTGATAGTTGGGGTCGTTCAATAAGCCTGTTCCGTTTAATTCTAAAAAGCAACCTGTGCCTACCGTTCCGGAGCCAATAACGTCGCCAGGCAATACATCACAGCCGTAGGCACAGCGTTCAATGATCTCGGCAAAGGTCCAGTCCATATCGGCCATATTACCGCTGGAAACTTCCTTACCATTCACGTGGCATTTCATGGTCAAATTATAAGCGTTGCCGGTATGACCTGGTTTTGGCGCTATTTTATATTTTTCGAGTTCATCAGGTGTAACCAACCAGGGGCCTATCACGGTTGAAAAATCCTTACCCTTCGCCGGACCCAAATTCAGCAGCATTTCCTCCATTTGCAGGGTACGCGCGCTCATATCGTTCATGATCATGTAGCCCGCGATATAGCTATCAGCATCAGCGGCACGTATATTCCGTCCTTTTTTGTTGAGGGCAACGGCCACTTCCAGTTCAAAATCGAGCTTTTGGAAATGATCGGGCATACATTCGATCTCACCTACGCCTTGTATCGCATTGTGATTGGTAAAGTAAAATATGGGGTACTGATCAAACTGGGGTATCATTTCAGCCTTCCGGTTGCGCCTCGCCGCCGCCACATGCTGGCGGAAAGCGTAACCATCGCGGCATGAGGTAGGGTGCGGCACGGGTGCAAGTAATTCAAAAAACAACTCTTCCCTCGCATCCAGCTTACCCGATTTGAGGTCCTCATTAACTTGTTTGGCACGTTCCATTAGTTCATCCCCTCCCCACAAAAAATCGTTCATATTATCGGGCAGCAGTTTGTGGCACGAGTTGAGATTATAGATATGCTTATTCACATAAATGCCCAGGTGTTCGCGATCTTCTGTTTTGTAGGATACTAATTTCATAGAGGGGTTAATTGGTGTGGCAAAGCTATTGATTTTAGTTGAAAGGGTTGTAGTGGTTGTAAAGGTTGAAGTAGTTAAAGACTGCTGGCTTCGGTGACACTTTCGGACTTACGGACGTATGCGGACTTTCGGACTTGCACAATAAACATATTATTGCTTAATTTTGCATAATGCTGAGCATACAACGCCATTTTCTGTTTTCCCTCGGCCTCACTTCAATGAGTGACGCCTCCTCTTTCAGGGATGCTGTGCTCGCCAAGATCGTTTTAGCGCAATACTGATTTGTTGTTGAAATGTTGTAAAGTTTTAAAGTTGAAATGTTGTTAAACACTTAACTTTAAAACTATTACTGCTTCACAATCGTTTTTAATATAATGCTGAAATGCTTTAGATTAAACGCGATTTAACCTTGCAACTTTTCAACATTACAACCTTCAAACAAAAGAAAAAACCATGCCCATATATCATAAATTAGGAAATATCCCGCCAAAGCGGCATACGCAATTCCGTAAGCCGGATGGCACTTTATATGCCGAAGAACTGGTATCCACCGAAGGCTTTTCGAGCCTGTATTCGCTGGTGTATCACGCCTATCCGCCTACTATTGTGAAAACTTTGGGTGAGCCATATTCGGTCGAGCCAAAAATTGCGCGCGAAAAGCACCTGAAACACACCAGTTTGATCGGTTTCAATATCAAACCGGAAGATGACTACCTGAAAAGTCGTAAACCTGTTTTGGTGAACAGCGATCTGCATATTTCGCTGGCTGCGCCGAGAAAATCCATGACGGATTATTTTTATAAGAATAGCCAGGCAGACGAGGTAATTTTTGTGCATGTGGGCTCTGGCACGCTAAAAACCGGCTACGGAAATATCAAGTTTGAATATGGCGATTACCTAATTATACCGCGCGGTACAATTTATCAAATGGAGTTTGATACCGAGGATAACCGCCTGTTCATCGTGGAAAGTTTTAGCCCGATACGGTCGCCCAAAAGGTATCTGAATCAGTATGGCCAGTTGATGGAACATTCGCCCTATTGCGAACGCGACCTGAAGTTACCCGAAAACCTGGAAACCCATGATGAAAAAGGCGATTTCAAGATCCTGATCAAAAAGCAAGGGCTGATCTATCCGTATATCTATGGCACGCATCCTTTCGATTTTGTCGGCTGGGACGGCTATCATTACCCATACGGTTTTTCGATACACAACTTTGAGCCGATAACGGGCCGGTTGCATCAACCGCCGCCGGTACACCAGACCTTTGAAGGGCACAATTTTGTGATCTGCTCGTTCGTGCCGCGCAAGTTCGATTATCACCCTTTGTCCATCCCTGCGCCATATAACCACAGCAATGTGGACAGCGACGAACTGCTGTACTACGTGGACGGTGATTTCATGAGCCGCAAAAGCGTGGTGAAAGGGCAAATCACCTTGCACCCGGGCGGCATACCGCATGGGCCGCATCCCGGCAGCGTGGAAAAATCGATCGGGAAGGAATCAACAGACGAACTAGCGGTAATGATCGACCCGTTCAAGCCATTGATGCTTACGGAAGACGCGATAAAAATTGAAGACGAAAATTATTACAAGAGCTGGGCGTCGGAGTAGGTGGTTGAAAGGTTGGAACGTTGCAAAGTTGAAATGTTGACTTGCAGCGCGGCCAATCTTACAAACAGACAATAACCTTGCAACATTCCAACTTTACAACTTTTCAACAAAGAAAAATGCAAACACAAACTTTAGATAAAAAACCAAAATCAACTGATTTCTTACCGTTAAACGGTACCGATTACGTTGAATTTTATGTGGGCAATGCCAAGCAGGCGGCTCATTTTTATAAAACGGCCTTTGGCTTCCAGAGCCTGGCTTACGCGGGGCCGGAAACGGGCGTGCGCGACAAGGCATCGTATGTTTTAAAACAGGATAAGATACGCCTGGTATTAACTACGCCGCTACATTCAGACCATCCCATATCCGAACATCTGAAAAAGCATGGCGACGGCGTAAAAGTATTGGCTCTTTGGGTGGATGACGCCTATGATGCCTTTGAGCAAACCACCAGTCGCGGAGCCGTAGCTTACCAGCAGCCGCAAACCCTTAAGGATGAAAACGGAGAAGTACGTACCAGCGGCATCAAGCTTTATGGTGAAACTGTACACATATTCGTAGAAAGAAAGAACTATAAGGGTATATTTTTACCGGGTTACCAGGAGTGGAAATCGGATTATAACCCAACGCCAACCGGTTTGCTTTACGTGGACCATTGCGTGGGCAATGTGGGCTGGCACAAGATGAATGACTGGGTGAATTTTTATGAGGAAGTGATGGGCTTTAAAAACATCCTGACCTTTGATGATAAAATGATCTCGACCGAATATTCGGCGCTAATGAGCAAGGTGATGAGCAACGGCAATGGTTATGTGAAGTTCCCGATCAATGAGCCGGCAGAGGGCAAGAAAAAGTCTCAGATAGAAGAATACCTTGAATTTTACGAAGGCGAGGGCGTTCAGCATTTGGCCCTGGCAACCGGTAATATTGTTGAGACCGTAACCGAACTGCAAAAGCGCGGCATCGAATTTCTAACGGTTCCTACAACTTATTATGATGAATTGCTGGACCGCGTGGGCCATATAGATGAGGACGTGGAACCTTTGAAAAGGTTAGGGATTTTGGTTGACCGGGATGATGAAGGGTACCTGTTGCAGATCTTTACCAAACCGCTTGAAGACCGCCCAACCGTGTTTTTTGAGATCATCCAGCGCAAGGGGGCAAAATCCTTTGGAGCGGGTAATTTCAAAGCCCTATTCGAAGCCATCGAACACGAACAGGATCTGAGAGGAAATTTGTAATTATCGGATTCTCGATTCTGAATTTACTGGAGCCCCGATCAATCGGGGCTTTTTTGTTGAATAATTACCTACTTTCAACCATGAATACGTCCCAAGTTATCGATCTCCTCAAACAAAACGCCGATGCCTCCCGCCTGGAAGGGATGAAGCGCTATGCTATCGATACGTCCAACGCGTTCGGCGTAACGATGCCCGAGATCAGAAAGGTGGCAAAACAGATCAAAAAGGACCATTCTATAGCCCTTGAATTGTGGAAAACGGGCATACGCGAATGCCAGATACTGGCGTCACTTATAGATGACCGAAAGCAGGTTACCGAGGAGCAAATGGACCGATGGACGGCAGACTTTAATTCGTGGGAGGTTTGCGACCAGGTATGTGGCAATCTCTTTGTCAGAACGCCTTATGCTGTGGAGAAGGCGTTGGAGTATAGTTCGTCGGAAAAGGAATTTATCAAGCGCGCGGGCTTTGTGCTGATGGCTGAAATGCAGGTGCACAACAAAAAGATAAAAGATGATGAGTTACTAGAATTCTTTCCCATTATTGAAAGAGAAGCCTGGGATGACAGAAATTTTGTCAAAAAGGCCGTAAACTGGGCGTTAAGGCAGATCGGTAAGAGAAATATAACCCTCAATAAACCGGCCATTGAATGCGCCAAACGCATAGCAAAACAGGATAGCCGCGCCGCAAAATGGATAAGCAAAGACGCCTTGGCGGAGCTTGAAAAACGTTTCTGATCTTTCTCAAAAAAACCGGATAAACTGTATCTTTAGAGTCTTAATTAATTGATTATCCCCATGATCAGGAACCTATTTATTGCCTTGCTGGTAATAGCCGGCACTTCATGCGTTGCGCAATCAAAAAACCCGCAATATGATGCCCAACTGGCCCAAAAGGTGGGGGCGGATGAGTACGGCATGAAAATCTATGTGATGGCTTTTTTGAAGGCAGGACCCAACAGGCTGAAAGATTCAGCCGCCCGGGCCGAATTGCAGCAGGCACACCTGAAAAACATTATGCGCCTGGCTGATGAAGGTAAGCTTATAGTCGCCGGACCGTTCCTGGACAACCAGGACATACACGGCATTTTTATCTTCAATGTAAGAACCGTTGAAGAAGCCAAAACATTGACTGAAACCGACCCGGCCATTAAAGCGGGTTCACTGATAATGGAGCTGCATCCCTGGTACGGTTCAGCCGCGCTTGTTGAAGCTTATCGCCTTCATAAAAAGGTGGAGAAAAAGAGCGTAGCGGATTAACATTTCGTGATTTTACAACTATTTACGGCGAGATTAACTAAAGTAAATGCAAAGTTAAATTACTGATACCCATGGGAAAATAATTGCCCACAATTGGATTTCTGAGAGATTCTTGCCGTTTCGAGCCGAACCTATACATAACTTAATTTGCCTGTTTTCCGTATAATAAGGGATTGTTAATGAAGTAAATAACCCGGGGCATTTAAAACTGTTAAATCTGCCCGGAAAAATATTGGTCTTTGATTTGCAATTGCAACGCGGATAATACCCGAAAGTGTATAAAATCCACATTAAACTAATTAACTAACTATTTGTGTACCACCATAAATAAAATTTCTGTGATCAGAATAGCAAGATGAGCGTCACTGAAGGGGATAAATTTTCTTATGATGGTGATTTCCATTTAACCCATATTATAAACAATATAAATACGGGTATATGGGAGTATAATATCAGCTCGAAAGAGGTAAAATGGTCGCCGGGTTTTTATAACTTATTGGGTTATGAACCGGGCGAGATACCCCCCTCATACGATTTCTTTTTTGAGAACCTCCTTTACTACGAAGACAAACCGCTATTCCTAAGATCGATCAACAGGCATTTTCTTGAGGCGCCGGAAACGATCAGGGTAAGGCTGCTGACCAAAGAATCGGGTTATCGCTGGTTTGATAGTACGGCCAAAAGGTGGGACGATAACTCTGTACCAAAAATTACCGGTTCCATTGTCGACGTACACGACCATAAGGTACTGCAGCTGGAATCCCGCCACAATGATTTCCTGTTTAAAGAAACCATTAAGATCGCTAAGGTTGGCGGCTGGGAGATAGACGTCAAAAACATGACGCTGACGCTAACCCGTGAAACATACGACATATTTGAACTGCAGGATACCGTAAAACTCAGTATTGAGGAAGCGATCAGTTTTTTTGAACCTGGTCACAGGTCATTGATATCAAACGCGATCGATAAGATCATTAAATATTCACAGCCCTTTGACCTCGAGCTTTTATTCCGTACAGCCCGCAACAACCAGATATGGCTGCGTGCGCGGGGCTTAGCCGTGTTAGATGATTACGGCAAATGCATTACTGTCCGCGGTATCTTTCAGAATATTGATTACATCAAAAAGAAGGAGCTGGAAGTACGCGAAGCCGTTGATCTGCTGAGCGATCAAAACAAACGCCTTCAGAACTTTGCCTATATCGTTTCGCACAACCTGCGCTCGCATACGGGCAACCTGAATTTTATGGTGACGCTGTTCGATCAGACTGAAGAGGAAGACGACCGCAAAGAGATATTCTCGCACATCAAATCGATCAGCAGCAGTTTGAATACGACAATAGAACACTTGAGCGAGATCGTCAAGATACAATCGGAGATCGCCAGGGAAAGGAAGAAACTCGACCTGGAGGCTACGATGAAAACGGTATTGATGGCGCTGGAAGGTAATATAAAGGCCTCAGGTGCCAAAATAGAATACGACTTTAAAGAATGTCCTGAGGTATACTATATCCCCGCATACCTTGAAAGTATATTCCAGAACCTGATCACCAATTCGATCAAATACAGGCATCCAGATCGTAAGCCGCTGATCAAAATACGCTCAGCGAAGATCAGGCACCACATTTATCTGTATTTTGAAGACAACGGCATTGGTATCGATCTTGCGCGCCATGGCGACTCGGTATTCGGCATGTACAAAACCTTCCATCAAAATCCGGACGCTAAAGGCATTGGCCTGTTCATGACGCGTAACCAGATCGAAGCGCTGGGCGGCACCATTGAGATTGACAGCGAAGTAAATGTGGGTACGAAGTTTACGATCAAGCTTATTTAGTGAATAGTCAATAGTGAATTTAATTATATGATTGACTATTGACCACTCACTATTGACCACTCACAACTCAACATAACTCTCCAGTATTTTAAACCCGTTAACGGTTATCAAATCCACTTTACCGACAGTTTTTGGCAGAAGGATACATTCGCCCATCTTTATAGTATGCTGCCGTCCGTGACATTCGATCACATAATTACCCTCGACACAAACATGTATGACAAATGAATCTAATGCGGAGTAATCTTTTCGGGTACTCTCGTTAAAGTCCAGCAGGTTGGTCGTGAAGTAAGGGCATTTTACAAGATGCACGGTTTCATCTTTTTTGGACTGGTATTTGGTTTTATAATCGGGATAATAATGATAGTCAATGGCATCAACCGCTTCTTCGGTATGCAGTTCGCGTTTATTGCCGTTGGCATCTACCCGGTCAAAATCATAAATACGATAAGTAATATCCGAAGTTTGTTGAATTTCAGCGATCAACAGCCCCTTCCCTATGGTATGCACACGCCCCGCAGGTAAAAAGAATACGTCCCCGGCATTCACATCCTCGCGGTTCAGTATATCCATAATATGCCCGCTATTTAGCTTATCCAGGTAAATTTCCTTGTTCACCGGTTTATTGAAGCCGGATATTAAGGTCGACCCCGGATCAGCCTCAACCACATACCACATTTCTGTCTTGCCGAATGAGTTATGACGCTTTTTGGCTAATTCGTCGTCGGGGTGTACCTGGATAGACAGGTCATCATTGGCATCGATAAATTTCACCAGCAGCGGGAAGGTATTTCCGCAATGATTATATACTTTTTTGCCGACCAGGTCATCCTTATATCTTTCGACGAGATCCGCGAGGGACTGACCTTCCAATTCTCCTTCCGCTACCACAGAAACATCAGATTTTACACCTGAAATTTCCCAGGTCTCGCCGCAATTGGGCAGGCTGCCAAAATCTTTATGCAGGTAGGTTTTGATCTTCTGACCGCCCCATATTTTGTCTTTATAAATGGTCTTGAATTTTAAGGGATAGAGTGCAGACATGGGATAAATAGCTGAATATTATACAATGGGGATTTCAAGTTGTTTACAAATCTTTTTACAAAGCAAATTGTCTAACTCCTGGTGCCGTCCTACGGCTGTTTGCTTTTGATTTGCGGGATTAACGTAAATGGCATGATTTGAACCTTCCCGTAAAAGATGACATCCATTCTTTTCAAGGTGTTTTATTAAAGCAGAACGCTTCATTACATCAATTCGAGTTCTTCTTTAATGGTTATTTTACCGAAATATTCTTTTTCGGTGATCTCTTTATTGGTGTCAAGTAATAACCTTAAAGCGTCGAGAAGATTCTCCTTCAATTCTTCGATAGTTTCGCCTTGTGACATGGCAGCGGGCAATTCTTCAACCTGGCCTACATACCACCCGTTTTCGCCCTTCTCTATAATTGCTGTGAATTTCATATCTCAAAAATAACCAAATAAAAAACAAAAACCCATTTACATGTGCAAATGGGTTTTTCTTCTCTAAATATCGGGTTTACTTATCCAACTTTTTCTTCAAATTCTCATCAATCGCAGCCAAAAATTCTTCGGTGTACAGGTAATCTGTCCCGTGCTCAACTTTTGGTTTGATGGTAATGGCTAAATCCTTGGTCATTTTGCCGCTTTCAACGGTTTCTATACAAACCTCTTCCAGCGTTTTGCAAAAGTGGATCAGCTCCTGGTTATCGTCCAGCATACCGCGGAATTCTAAACCTCTCGTCCATGCGAAGATTGACGCGATAGGGTTGGTTGATGTTGGTTTGCCAGCCTGGTGATCGCGGTAGTGACGCGTAACTGTACCGTGAGCCGCCTCGGCCTCCATGGTTTTGCCATCAGGGGTAACCAACGTTGATGTCATCAGTCCCAAAGAGCCGAAACCCTGTGCAACGGTATCCGATTGTACGTCGCCGTCATAGTTCTTACAGGCCCATACAAAGTTGCCGTGCCATTTCAACGCCGATGCAACCATGTCGTCGATCAGGCGGTGCTCATAGGTCAATTGGTTGGCTTCGAATTCAATTTTAAATTCATTCTCGTATATCTCCTGGAAAATATCCTTAAAACGGCCGTCGTATTTTTTCAGGATAGTGTTTTTTGTAGACAGATATAAAGGCCATTTTTTCAGCAATGCCTGGTTAAAACAGGCGCGAGCGAACCCTTTGATCGATTCGTCGGTATTGTACATAGCCAGAGCCACGCCGTCGTCTTTGAAGTTAAATACCTCATATGATTGCACTGCACCACCATCTTCAGGTGTGAATGTGATTGTCAGCTTACCTTTGCCTTTAGTCAAAAAGTCGGTAGCACGGTACTGGTCGCCAAAAGCATGACGACCTATACAGATCGGCGCGGTCCAGTTGGGTACCAAACGCGGAACGTTCGACATCACGATAGGTTCGCGGAAAACCGTACCGTCTAAAATATTACGGATGGTGCCGTTCGGCGACTTCCACATCTGCTTCAGGTTGAATTCCGTCACACGGGCTTCATCAGGCGTGATAGTGGCGCATTTGATACCCACACCGTACAATTTTATGGCGTTGGCGGCATCCACGGTCACCTGGTCGTTCGTATCGTCACGGTGTTCTATGCCCAGGTCATAGTATTTAATATCTATATCCAGGTAAGGGATTATCAGCTTATCTTTTATAAACTTCCATATAATGCGGGTCATTTCATCCCCATCCAGTTCAACTACAGGATTTGCTACTTTGATTTTTGACATAACAGGTATTAACGTTTTTTCGTAAAAGGTCTCAAATATATAAAATTGACGGTAGCTATAACACTAAATATAACATTTGACATTGCTTGTACTTAGTTAAACTAATCGTCCATTTTCGCTATTGTTTTATGAAACATTGAACTTATTTTCATAAAATTGTGGTAGATGAGTAATAGTGCCCGTATACATGGTAGTATCCTGAACATCAATTATGACAAAATCGACGCTACGAATTACGCTTTTGACCCTGTTTGCCTGCTTCTCTGCAGCAGTATCAAAGGCCCAGATAGGATACGATTATTCTCAATATGATTTTGGGGCGTCGATAGCGTTCAACTCTTATTTTGGCGACACACAAACCTCGGTGGGCACCAAGTCAGTTAATTTCAATTTCGATTTCAACCAAACCGCATTTGTTAATTATATCCTTGAAGTTCAGACGGGCACTTTAAAGGGCGGGGACGCGACGCTGGACCAATTGGGCAGGCAATTTTCGGCCAATTACACTTACTACGCCTTCAGGCTGCAGGTGCAGGCCGGCGAATTGATAGATTACTCACGAAGCCCGGTATTTAATGCCTTAAAAAATTTGTACGCAGGCGTGGGCATAGGGATGGTATACAGCAATATTACCAGCATCAACAGGTATTCGACGCAATTGGCCGGTTATTATACGCCGGGCAACAATAGCGCCAGCCAACTGTTTCTCCCGGCAAGGATAGGTTATGAGCTTAAAATATTCAACAAGAATCAGCGACCCGATTATAAGATCGACGTCGGCTATCAATATAATATTGTTTTTGGCGATCAGCTCGACGGCTTTAAGGCCGGCACCCACAATGACGCATTCGGCCAGTTTACCATAGGTGTAAAGATATCGGTCGGCGGCGTCACCTCGTACCGGAAAGAAATACGGCAGCCGGGTTTTTATTAATAGCCGGCAAAACGTGCTGTAACCACTCTTTTACTTTATTAACAGACTATTATTTGCAATATCATTTGCAGTACGTTTATATTTACGGTTCATTAACTGGACCAAATGAGAAAATATTTACTGGCGCTATGCGCCCTTTGCCTTATTGCGTATACGTTAAAAGCACAGGCACCCGCACAAAATCCCCCTAAAAACACACAGAAAATAGCCCCCGGGCGTATCGTCCACACCGATACCACGGTTGTAACGAAGCACTCCGTTACTATCAAAGGGCAAACAATACAATATACCGCTACCGCCGGCATGATGCCTGTTTGGGATGAAGAGGGCCGGCCGACGGCAGGCGTTTTCTACACCTATTATGAGCGTGATGGTATCCAGGACAGGGCAAACCGGCCGCTTGTCATTTCATTCAATGGTGGTCCCGGCACGCCTTCGGTTTGGATGGAGCTGGGTTATACCGGACCGCGCATGCTGAACGCCGATGATGAAGGCTACCCTACCGAGCCCTATGGATTTAAAGAAAACCCGAATTCCATACTCGATGTGGCTGATATCGTATATGTCGACCCGGTAAATACGGGCTATTCCCGTACGGTGACCCCCGAAACACCAAAGACCGGTTTCTTTGGTGTCAACCAGGATATTAAATACCTGGCTGAATGGATCAACACTTTCGTAACACGCGAGAACCGCTGGGCATCGCCAAAGTTCCTCATCGGCGAAAGCTATGGAACGACCCGTGTTTCGGGCCTGGCGCTTGAACTACAGGATGCGCAATGGATGTACCTGAACGGCGTGGTCCTGGTATCGCCAACAGATCTGGGTATTTCACGCAGCGGCCCGGTTTCCGATGCTTTGCGCCTGCCTTATTTTGCCGCTACAGCGTGGTATCATAAAAAATTGCCCGCCGACCTGCAGGGAAAAGAGCTTACAACTGTATTGCCCGAGATAGAAGATTTTACCATCAACGAATATATCCCGGCGTTATCAAGGGGTGGTTATTTAAGCGACGATCAGAAAAAAGCCATCGCAGCAAAAGTGGCCCGTTACAGTGGGTTATCGGAAAAGGTAGTGGCTGATAACAACCTGGTGATTTCATACAACCTCTTCTGGAAGGAACTGCTGCGCGACCAGGGTTACACGATAGGCCGACTCGATTCGCGCTATCGGGGTATCGACAAACAAACAGCCGGCGACGGCCCCGATTACAATCCTGAACTAACCACCTGGCTGCAGGAATTCACGCCTGCCATCAACATCTACCTGCGCAACGAACTGAATTATAAAACCGACCTGAAATACAATATGTTCGGCAATGTATTTCCATGGGACAATAAGAATGATCATACCGGGGAAAACCTTCGCCAGGCTATTGCCGAAAACCCTTACCTGCATTTGCTGATACAATCGGGTTATTATGACGGCGCTTGCGACTATTTCAACGCGAAGTACAGTCTATGGCAGCTTGACCCGAGCGGCAGGTTGAAGGACCGCCTGAAATGGGAGGGCTACAAAAGCGGGCACATGCTTTACCTGCGGAAAGAAGATTTGGCCACGGCAACAGAAAATCTGCGTAAATTTATCCTGGGATCGATACCAAAACCCGGCCAGGCGGCCAAATATTGATCCAAACTATAACGCCTCGTTGATGTTTATTAAAAAAATGAGATCATGAGCGCAAAAAGACCACATACCCCGTTTGATAACGACGATGACGACCGGGACAAATATTTAAAGGACAGTTTGGGTGAAGAGTCTGATGCCGAGGACCTGGTCTATAACGCTGAGGACGACAGCTACGAATATGATGTGAAAAGTGATGACCCGGATTATGTTCATCCCGACCCTTATCATACTTCGGTGAAAAACGGCGAGGACATGAATTCAACTTATGACGAAGCCAATCCTTATGATGCGGGCGATGAGTATATCCCGAATGAGTCGCTGGAAACCGATGTGAGCAACCTGGGCATGCATATTGGCGGCGAAGAAGAAGTGGAGGTTGATCCGACAGACGATATTTTATCGCGAACCGATGAAGATAATCGCCCGGACCTGGATGAAGAGGGATATCCTATAAACGACAGGCCGAATCATCCATAAATTAGAATATCGAACACCGAACGTCGAATGTTGAATGATGAAGTGGGCAAAATTTCAAAATTCGAAATTCGGCGTTCATTATTCGATATTAAACCTATAAGATTAATTTAATAATCTGTTTCCAGGTTAAAACGCCTTTTCAATTCGGCAAGCTGCGGGTTTTTGCTGGCCATATGCTGAAATTTTTCGGTGTTGGTATAGGGCTTTTTGGATGCTTTGATCTCGTCGACCCGGGTTTGTACCTCGATGCTGAAATTTCTCAGGCTGGTTCGTAAAAAGTTCAGGATATCGGGCTTTTCATCCCTGAATAGCGTTTCCTGCGATTTATTGCCCACGACAACCTCGAATTTATACGGCTCCAGCATGACAGGCGCGCCCGAAGTAAATACCGTAAACAGGCTCATATTGCCTTCCTTTTTTATTTTGGCGGCATAATCGCTCCAATGCTTCATAAAGTCGTCGATCGTAAACGCATCCATTGCATCGCCTTTGATATAAGGATCATCCTCTTCCTGGGCTATTTCAGCAGCAGTGCTTAGATCTTTTAAAGACGGGATCTTAACCGATGTTGATGGGGTATGCGAATTCGGAACAAATAACTTCGGTTTTTCCGTAGCTACAATGTGTTCTTCTTTCTTTGGCGATTCTGGCTCAGGTGGTGTGACCTTATCGTAGGTAAGCGGCTGCTCGCTTAAAACCGGGAGTTCCCCGGCTACTTTCGTCTCTGGCTTTGGTGTTAATTCTGCGGTATCAGGTTTTTTTTTTACCTGTTCAGCAGGCGGACGGGCGGACGTTTCGGTTACCGGGGCAGTCAGCATATTGAATGCTGATGGCAGGTGACACATTTTAAGAAGCGCCAGCTCCACTTGCAAACGCTGGTTTTTACTCAGCTTGTAATTCAACTCGCACTGGTTGGCAATGTTCATAGCCGAAAGCATGAAGGATACCGATGCCGCCTGCGATTGCTGCAGGTATTTGGCTTTGATGCCTTCGCTTACCTCAAGCAATTTTAAAGTATTAGCATCCTTGCTAACCAGGAGGTTGCGGAAATGCTCGGACAACCCCGATATAAAATGCGAGCCGTCAAAGCCTTTGGACAGAATTTCGTCAAAAAGTAATAGCGTACCTGCGGTGTCTTCTTTCAGCAGGCTATCGATAATACTGAAATAATAGTCGTAATCAAGTATATTGAGATTATCGATTACGGTACGGTAAGTAACTTTCCCATCCGAAAAGCTGACGATCTGGTCAAACATCGACAAGGCATCGCGCAAACCGCCATCAGCTTTTTGCGCGATAATATGCAGCGCATCAGGCTCGTAGCTTATTTCTTCTTGTTTAGCTATCGATGCCAGGTGGTTAGCCATATCCTCTACCCTGATCCGGTTGAAATCAAATATCTGGCAGCGGGAAAGGATAGTCGGCAGTATCTTATGCTTTTCGGTAGTGGCCAGTATGAAGATGGCGTAATGCGGCGGTTCTTCCAGCGTTTTGAGAAAAGCGTTAAAAGCCGAAGCCGACAGCATGTGCACCTCATCGATGATATATATCTTGTATCTCCCGGCCTGGGGCGGTATGCGCACCTGTTCGATCAGGCTGCGGATATCATCAACCGAGTTGTTGGAAGCGGCATCCAGTTCGTGGATATTGAACGAACTGCCGTTCTGGAAAGAAACGCAGGAATGACAAACACCGCAGGCTTCACCGTTGGGCTGCAGGTTCTCGCAATTGATGGTTTTGGCTAATATCCGTGCACATGTGGTTTTGCCCACACCGCGCGGCCCGCAGAATAAAAACGCCTGAGCCAGTTGGTTATTCTTAATAGCGTTCTTAAGCGTATTGGTGATATGCTGCTGTCCCACAACCGTATCGAAGGTGGCGGGGCGGTATTTACGTGCCGAAACAATGAAATTCTCCACTGCTGCTAAAGTAGCCATAATATGGCTGAAGTGGAAGCACGAATGATAAAAATGTTAGTAAAATTACGCCGTACTACTCGTCTTCCTCGGGAAAATGTTCATCGTCTTCCGGGTCGGGTTCATCAATATCAGCATCAGTTTGTATCTCATTCAGATCGTCGGAATCTTCAGTCGGGTCGTCAATACCCCCGCCATCTTCATCCCAGTCGTCATCATCACGTTCGTTGTTTTCTTCCTCACTATCCGGTCCCCAAAGTGTAGCGTGCTTCAGAAACGAGGTATCCGTTTCTGTATCAGTATTTTCAAATTTCAAAAGCATGGCCTGGTGTTTTTTGGTAAACACCGCGTTAAGGCCTATGTTTTTATAATGTTAAATGATTTGAAATTTATTCATCTTCTTCGGGCAAATGATCGTCGTCATCATCAGCGGGCGTTTCAAAATCCTCTTCTTCAACCTGTATCTCGTGCAAGTCGTCGAGATCCTCCAGTCGGTCCTCAAAATCATCGTCTTCTTCGTCGTCCCAGGCCTCATCTTCGGGGCCCCAGGATGAATTGAATGTTAATGACCCGTCATCAACATTTTCGTTTTCAAAGTCGGTAGTGAGCATGGCGGTTTAATTTTGATGATAATACGATATCTCGACGATATTAGTTTAAAGTTATCAAAAAATTTCGTGACGGGAAAATGCAAATTTTTAATTTTCAGTTGGCAGTTACAAGTTCGCAGTTTTGGACTTATTTCGTAATAAAATCATCGCATACACACCTCGCCCCAGCCGCCATGCGCCTTGCTCCCCAAAAAACTTTGAAAAAAAGAAAACTATCCTTACATTTGCAGCCCCGTAATAGCGGGTTAAAATATTAAAATAAAGCAAGATAATGCAACAGTACGAAACCGTGATCATTCTTACCCCGTTGCTGTCGGAAGAAACTGCTAAAGAGGCCGTGGCCAAATACAGCAAGTTACTAACCGACGGCGGAGCCGAAATTGTCCAGGAGGATAATTGGGGTTTGAGGAAACTAGCGTACCCGATCCAAAAAAAGACGACAGGGTACTATCACTTAACAGAATACAAGGCTCCGGGTGATTTAATTAATAAATTGGAGGTTGAATTCCGCCGTGATGAGCGCGTTCTGCGTTTCTTAACCATTGCATTGGACAAACATGCCATTGCTTACAGCGAGAAAAAACGCAGCGGTGCTTTCAACCAGAAGAAAACCGTTAAAACTGAGGAGGCAGCAAGCTAATGGCAAACGAACAGATCCAATACGTTACCGCTCCCAAAGTGGAGGATAACCGCAAAAAATATTGCCGCTTCAAAAAGAACGGTATTAAGTACATCGATTACAAAGACGAAAAATTTTTATTGAAGTTCATTAACGACCAGGGTAAAGTATTACCACGCCGTTTGACCGGTACTTCACTGAAATTTCAGCGTAAAGTGGCACAGGCTGTTAAGCGTGCGCGCCATATCGGTTTACTTCCTTATGTAACAGATTCTTTAAAATAATCGGGAGGCAGACAAATGGAAGTTATTTTAAAACAAGATGTTAAGAACCTCGGTGAAAAAGACGATATCGTTAATGTAAAACCAGGTTACGGCCGCAATTTCCTTATCCCTAAGGGCTTTGCACAAATGGCCACTGAATCTGCCCGCAAAGTTTTGGCTGAAAACCTAAAACAAGCGCAGTTCAAACAAGAAAAGATCCGCAAGGACGCTGATGCTATTGCCGCTAAATTGGACGGTGTTAAACTGACCATCGGTGCTAAAGCCGGTGAAACCGGCAAAATATTCGGTGCGATCAATACCATTCAAATTGCCGACGCTTTGAAAAAAGAAGGCTTTGATGTTGACCGCCGCCGCATCACTTTTGATGCCGAACCTAAATTTGTTGGTGAATATATCGCCAACCTGAACCTGCACAAAGAAGTAAAGGTTAAGGTTCCGTTTGAAGTGGTAGCTGAGTAACCGGAAGTCTGAGGTCGGATGTCCGATGTCAGAATTTCAAATAGATATTTAAAGGTGTTTAGTTTTTACTAAGCACCTTTTTTGTTTATTGCGCTGATAAATGCGAAATTGAACATTCGACATTCGAAATAATAGGATATTTTAGCTTAATGAAAATGAAACCCGGCCTTTGGAAACTCATCTGGCGAATTGTCAAACTCACGCTGATACTTTTCTTCGGGCTGTCCATCTTCTGGGTGGTGCTATATCGTTTTGTGAACCCACCTGTTACCTTCCTGATGATCTCGCGCGGGTTTGAGCGCAAGTCGGAAGGCAAAGACTGGAAGATAGAAAAGCGCTGGATTGATTTTGACAGCATTGCCGACCCTATGAAGCGGGCTGCGGTAGCTGCTGAGGATCAAAAATTCCTGGACCACTTCGGCTTTGATTTTAAGGCGATGGAAAAGGCCATCGACAAAAACGCGCACAGCCATAAACTGATAGGCGGCAGCACCATATCGCAGCAGACGGCCAAAAATGTATTCCTGTGGCCGGGGCGGTCTTACATCCGAAAAGGCTTTGAAGCCTACTTCACTGTACTGATAGAACTATGCTGGAGCAAAAAGCGCATTATGGAGGTTTACCTGAACGAGATCGAAATGGGCGACGGTATTTATGGCGTGGAAGCCGCCTCGCAGGAATATTATCATAAATCGGCGTCCGAACTGAACCAGCACGAAGCCGCCGCTATTGCCTCCATCTGGCCAGATCCGCTCAAGTGGTCGCCCACCAATCCAAGCAGTTATGTACAGCACCGGCAGTATTTGATCAGGAAGAATATGCGGAGGCTGGGGCCGCTGGATTTTTGATTTTAGTCGGAACCCCGATAGCTATCGGGGCCGAAAGTCCGCGTAAGTCCGGAAGATTTACTCTTCTTTCAAAACTATTTTGGTTTTCGCAAAACCGATCAATGTGTCCTTGTAAACTATCATTGGATTGACAGGATCAGTTAAATAGACACTATCGTGGCTCATTCGGTATTGGCCACGCATAAATTGTATAGAAGACCCGGTATACAGTTCGGAAAAACTATAGCTTGTATCGCGTTTGTCGAGTAACAACTCATAGTATTTTCCATTAGCCTGAAACTGCCCTCTGGTGAAGTTTTTATGCTCCTGGTACCAAAACCAGCCGCACCAAATACCGTAAAATATGAGCGGTGCCAGAAGTATGTTAAACAGGAAAGTGAGATAATGTTTCTTTAATATAAAACGGGCGACAACAGTAAGGCATACATTTATAATAATAAGCGAAGGTATTATAGCTATTGTAACTATGGACACATCAGGTGTAGCGTTTATCCATACTACAAGGCCGGTAAGAACCAAGATATCAATACAAACAATGACCAGTAAGCAACTGAAAAATGATTTGTACTGATGCAGCACAAACAATATGCGACGCAGCCGAATATTCATTGATACTTCCAATTCCTCGATTTCCCTTCGGCTATCCATTCCAGGGCTTGTTCCATCCGTTTTTCGCGGGTGGCCTCAGATTTAGCTTCGGCAAACCATTCCAGGTATTCGCGTTTTTTGGAAGGACTGAACTTTTCGAAATTGTCCATAGCTGCCAGGTTCCCCCTAAGCAGCTTGTCAAAGTCTGCGGGCATGGGCAATTCAGCTTTAGGGGCCGATGGCTTTTTTGGCTCTTTAACGCCGCTTTCGTTGATCTTGATCATCTGGTGGATGAAATCGATCAGAGCCTCTTCAGGGGGAAGGTCATCTAACGTCACTATACGGCCAAAACTACCGGCTGCGGCTTCTTCGTCGCTGCCCTGCAGTAAACGGTCAGGGTCGTTTAACCTTGATGCTTTCCAAAACCCGAAGCCCAAATGTTGTTTAAAAGCGGCCATCATACACACGGGGCCTTTGTAATCAAAAAAAGGCATCCCCCATTTTACCGTTTCGTTTATCAACGGTGAAGCACGGTGTACCACATCCCTGATATGAATTAAGACCGGTTTCGCGAAATCAGCCGATTTGGCTATGTAAGCGTCGATGCGTTCGTCGTATTGTCCCATGCACTAAAGTACGAAGTCAATGGCGAATGGTCAATAGTGAATCTTGGTAATCATCAATGGCGCATTGACTATTCACCATTGACCATTCACAACTAAACTGTCTTTCCTAATAAGCTATCCAAAACGGGGTTATGCCTGGCATGCAGGAATTCAGTGATCGTCATTTCGGCGACCTTATGCTGGTAGAAAGGGTCCTCGGTAATGATCTTTTCGACTTCTTCTTTGGAGCCCGCATTCGCGATGAGAATGCCGCCCGTACGCGGCACTTTCCGGCCGGTGACAATATAAGTGCCGTTTTCCAAATACTTTTTCAGATACTCTACGTGACTATCGGCGTATTTGTCGACTTCTTCAAGAGGTGCGGTGTAGTGGATGTCAATGATGAACATAGGTGTTAGTGTTTTGTGTGAATGGTGAATGGTGAATGGTGAATGGTCAATGGTCAATGGTGAATGGTGAATAGCGATCAGTTTAAAATTGACTATTCACCATTGACTATTGACTAACTAAATTTCCGAACAATTGCGGATGCCAGCTATCTTTAAATGGCACTTCCCATTTGGTTTCAAGCTGGCCGAGATCGTGCACCAGGTTATTGAATACGATCGTTTGGTTATTGATTTTACCAGCCTTTAACAACTCCTCAAACTGGTGGCGCGGTGCGGAAAGCACTTTTTCTCCGTCGCGGTAAGCGAAATTAAACCGGTCGAACAAATTGATACCAAACTCCTGTTCAATACCTTTCATAAAATTAACCGACTTGTCTATCGAGCAACCGCTGGCGCCGGCCTGGCTTTCGTCTACTATCAGGATCAAAAAACGATTATAACGCACCTCGGCTTTGGCTTTCAGTTGGTGATTATGGGCTGTCCACGCGGCAGCGAATTCATTCAGCAAACCGAGTAACTCCGCGGCCTGTTTATCGGTTAATTCTTTATCGGCCTGGTAAACCCAAACCCGCGATTGTTCAGAAAATTGCATAGACAAATTTAGTCATTTTATTAACTTCGGATAAGGTATCACAGTCATGTTAAAATCACTTCTTCGCAAACCGGGAAAAGTCGTGATCCTCCTCGCGATCATCCCCATATGCGCGTTCAAATACAGTTTTAGGCCCAAAATGGACGAACAGGAATGGCTGCGTTGGAGCAATAAATGCCTGAACGAAAGCTACGACCCATCGGACGAGGTGAAATTAAAGACCTGGGAGCTCACCGTTACCCCCGAGCATTTCCTGCGCCTAAGAAAAACTTTTCAACATGGCAAGCAGGAGTATTTTTCGCTGCAGCTGCACCTGTTTAATGACTTGGATTACTTTGGCGATACCAACCACGGCACGCTGCAACTGAAGGCCAACAACGATGATATCATCGTACAAACTTATGATGACCCGAAAGGGAATGTTGACTCTATGGCTACCGTTCTTGAACTGCCGGTAAAGAATATGCAGCCGGAAAGGCTAGATAGTTTAAGGACGGCGCTGCTGTATTTTAAATCGGGAGGATTATAACCCATTCGCCCTCGCCGTGATCTCTGCAATATCCAGCACCTGTATTTCCTGTTCTTTTTCTTTGCCCTTTACGCCGTCACTCAGCATGGTCATACAAAAAGGGCAGGCAGCAGCAACAATGGTCGCTTTGCTTTCCAGTACATCCTCCATGCGTTCCATGTTGATGTCCTTGTTACCTTTTTCGGGTTCTTTGAACATCTGCGCACCGCCGGCGCCGCAGCATAAACCGTTACTTTTACAGCGTTTCATCTCAACCAGGTCAGCGTCCAAAACTTCCAGTGCCTTGCGCGGGGCCTCGTAAACGTCGTTCCCGCGTCCTAAATAGCAAGGATCGTGATAGGTAATGCGTTTCCCTTTAAAGCTTTCACCGCCTTCGGCTTTCAGTTTGCCTTCGTCGATGAGTTGTTGTATCAATTGGGAATGGTGGATCACCTCATAATTGCCACCCAGACCGGGATATTCATTTTTGATCGTATTAAAGCAATGCGGGCAACCGGTTACTATCTTTTTGATGTTATAACTATCCAGCACTTGTATATTCACCATAGCCTGCATCTGGAACAGGAACTCGTTACCGGCACGTTTGGCAGGATCACCGGTACAGCTTTCTTCGGTCCCCAACACCGCGAAGCTGATACCCACATGGTTCAGTATTTTGCAGATGGCGCGCGTAATGCGCTGCGCGCGTTCGTCGAAACTGCCGGCACAGCCAACCCAAAACAATATCTCGGGTTCCTTGCCCTGCGCGGCCATTTCGGCCATGGTTGGGATTGCTATTGGTTCATTGTTCATTTTAGCATATAGTTCATGGATCATGGTTCATGGCAGCTTTTTCATAGCTTACATTGGGGCTATGAACTATTAACCATGAACTATGAACTCTCTTTCCAATTCAATCTATCCGCCGCAGCATATTTCCACGGCGCACCGTTGTTCTCTACATTGCCGAACATAGTGTTCAAACTTGCCGGCGCCTGTGATTCCTCCATCACGATATAGCGCCGCATTTCGGTGATGATCTCCAGCGGGTTAATGTTCACCGGGCAGGCATCCGTGCAGGCGTTGCAGGTGGTACAGGCCCAAAGTTCCTCGCGGGTGATATAATTGTCCAGCAGGCTTTTATCATCCATAAAATCTTTGCCGTTCTTGTCTATCCCCTTCCCTATCTCGGTAATCCTGTCGCGCGTATCCATCATGATCTTGCGCGGCGAGAGCAATTTCCCCGTCTGGTTAGCCGGGCAAACCGAAGTACAGCGCCCGCACTCGGTACAGGTATAAGCTTCCATCAGGTTTTTCCAGGTGAGATCGGTTACATCTTTCGCGCCAAAGCGTGAAACTTCCGCCGGCTCGGGAACAAATGATGGGTCGAGCATGGCTTTTACCTCGTTGGTCACCGATGCCATATTGGTGAATTTTCCTTTCGGGTTAAGATTGGAATAATACGTATTCGGGAAAGCCAGCAGGATGTGAAAATGCTTGGAATACGGCAGGTAGTTCATAAATGCCAGTATACCGATGATGTGGAACCACCAGCAGCCGCGCTCGATTAACTCGAGTGATGCGGCATTACCCGGCAATAGCGGACTTAAAAAAGTACTCACGGGGAAGTTGCCGGCCCTGATATAATGGCCGTAGCCTAATAATTGCAGCTTATGGTCCGCGGCATTCATGGTGAGGAAGGCCGACATTAACAGTATCTCGATGATGAGGATATAGTTTGCATCAGAACGGGGCCACTCCGTCATTTCAACACCCGAAAACCGTTTAAGGTGACCGATGTTCCTCCTGATCAAAAACGTGATACAGGCTACCAGCACCAGTACGGCAAGTATCTCGAAGCCACCGATCAGCATACCGTATAAACCTCCCAATGGTCGTGAAAAGATGCGGTGCGAGCCGAATACGCCGTCAATCAGTATTTCCAGCACCTCGATATTAATGATCACAAAGCCCACATAAATAAACACGTGCATCACGGCTGCCAGCGGGCGTTTGCCCATTTTGCTTTGCCCAAGGGCTACCAGGGCCATCGTTTTCCATCTCTCGCCGGGATTATCTGATCGGTCGGTGTCGCGTCCCAAAAGGATATTGCGCCTAATTTTGCCGACATTTTTGCTGAAAAGATATATAGCAGCAGCCAGTATGATGATAAAGATGATTTGCCCGATCATTATGCGTGCATAGTAATTTTGCTCAAAGTTAACCGAATTGTTGTAATGTTGAAATGTGTCCATTAGTTGTAATGGTTGTAGAGGTTGTAGTAGTTGAAATGGGTTAAACCTTTATCCTTTCGCCTTTGACCTTTCACCTCAAAGGGCTTTCCGCTTTGGACTTTTAGCTTTCCGCTCAAAACGCCTTTTTTGAAAAAAGTTTTTCAGAAACGAAAAATCGGGTTACATTTGCAGCCCCAACGGGACGGTGCCATAGCTCAGTTGGTAGAGCAAAGGACTGAAAATCCTTGTGTCGCTGGTTCGATTCCAGCTGGCACCACTTCTAAAAAGCTTCTTAGTTTATCACTAAGAGGCTTTTTGATTCTATGCCTATTTTAGAACCAATGGGCTCGGTTACCAGGGATTGCTGTAAATCGCTATAGACCATGTTTTCATAAAGGATGCAAATCAAACTTATTTTAGAAAGGCATAAACTCCCCGCATCAAAAATTCCGACAACGGACCTGTTGTTTTTAGAATTCACCATTACAGAACCCTATTCTTTAAATATTATAAGTATTATAAGGAATAGCTGTGAATCGCAGTATTTAAAATGCTGCCGTTAAACAAAAAAGTCCCCTCTCACCTGCTGATCGGGGACTTTCTTTGTTCTTTTAGTAAAGTTATATATTGATCAACTTACCAATAACATCATTCGGGCTTTCCGGACTTCCCTGTAAGTTTACCTGGTCAAAATAGTTATACCATCCGCTACCTGCTACAATATCTTCAAAAGTTCGTGCTATTTCTTCATTTGGGAATTTCCAAATTGCGAAAAAATCAAACCCTAAACGGTTGTGTGTATTTGGATCGTTCGTCCCCCAACTAATAATTTCAGTGCCCATATCGGTTAACTGTTGTATGGCAGGTCCTAGTTGACCCATATATTCCATCCTCTTTTCTGTGCTCATTTCAAGCCAGGTCTGCCTGGGTGTCCAGGCTTCAATATAAAATTTCATAATAATTTGTTGTGAGGTTTTTAAGATGAACAACAATAATAGCGATTTGAAAAGTGTTTCTTACCCCGTTTGATAAATTGTTCCAAAAAGAGCCTTTCGGAAATAACTATTTTGATAGAAAAGATAATACCTATCGCGGTAGCGCGTCGGGATATCCTGTAAAAAGCATCACCCTACCGCCTTGTTCAGTGCGACCACGGCCGCCTTAAAATCTTCCCTGGCGACTACAAACTGGATATTGACCTTTCTTAAAGCAAAGCCTGCGCTGATGATATTGATATCACTTTTTGCCAAAGCTTGTGCACTTTTGGCTAACAGTCCCGGCTGATCCATGTTTGTGCCGAGTAGGCACACCATGGCTACCTTTTCAACCGTTACTTTTTCAAAGTCTTTTTCAAGGTCATCGATCAGGGTTTGCGTATAGTCCGATTCCCATATTACAATAGAAATGCTGTTGGCACTTGTGGCTTTGAAGGTATAGCTTACGTTATGCATATTAAAAGCCTGCATGATCTTCAAATCGCTGCCAACGCTGCCCACCATCAGAGGGTCATACACGTCGATCAATAATAGTTTGTCGATACCTGTTATAACTTCCACCCGTTTCAGCGTCGAAACATAGGTTTTCGTGATCAGCGTTCCCGGGTGAGCAGGGTCGAATGTATTTTTTATCCGCAAATTGATGCCGTTTATTTCCAATGGCTTAGAGGCCTTTGGGTGAATGGCTTCCATGCCCACATCGGCGAGCTGGTCGGCAATATCGTAATTAGTATTGCCAACGGGTTTGCAATTTTCTATACCGACGAGGGCCGGGTCCGCTGTCGAGAGGTGATATTCTTTATGGATGATCGCTTCGGCAGGTTTGAGTATTTCCGCTATTTTACTGAAGGTGACTTCAGAATATCCCCTGTCAAATTCACGCATAATACCTTCCGTACCTTTGGTGTAACCCGTAACAATACAAATACATTGCGACAGATCGACCGATGAAAACGCATCCCGGATGCGCTGGTCGATAGTAAAGGGCCGCTGGTCATCAAACCCGCTCAGGTCAATAAGCCGGGCGTTGATCCCCCGGTTCAGGAGGATGCTGGTCAGGTTGTACGCCGAGTGGGTTTCTCCTATTGAGGCCAGTATCTCTCTTGCCGCCTGTAAAATACCTTCGCGGCTTACATAACCGGATGCCAAAATGTTTGCCAGGTTCTCCAGGTAGGTTTGTGCCGCTTTCACATGGTTTTCGATAAAGGCGTCCGCGACGGCAAGGTCGAGTCCTAAGTCAGTGTATTGCTGATTTATCGCCTTTAGCCGCGCGACGAGCTCATTCAGCGGTTCGTGGAAATTTTCATGCCTGGCAATACGATGGTACACACCGGGGTACCCGGTTTTCTTATCTTCGAGCAACAAATTGGTAACCCCCGAAAAAGCCGAAACGACCAGCACGCGGTTATATAATTGTTCACCTGAACGATTATAGCAAATAATGTTATCGATAACCTCTTTGAGTGCGGTCATCGAGGTGCCGCCTATTTTTTCAACTGTAAACATGTTGCGAAACTATTGATTTTTTTAAATCATCGAAAGGCTCGTTTACAGCACAGGCACCAACTACGGTATGGTCGCCTTACCGTTAGCCTATGGCTTTGCATTGTAAACTTTTAAATCACAGGCAGATAAATCAAATACCGTATAAAATTGTTATAAATTAGTATAAGGTTTATCTGTCTCCCTAATTTTGAATGTTATGAAAAAGTATCTAGGGGTCATCGCCGTCATTGTACTGGTCCCCGCCTTCATTATCAGTTGCCGCACCAAATTTGATACTACCAAAGCAAGCTATACGGCGGCCTCTTCACCTCCGGCTTTTGAACGCGGAAAAGAGTTAGCTTTTGCCATATGCGCGGGCTGCCATTACGATCATAAAATGAATAAATTTATCGGTAAGCAAATTGAGGATGTGCCGGGCATTGCGGGTAAAGTATATTCCGCAAATCTCACGCATTCAAAAACCAATGGCGTGACCGCGCACTATACCGATGCCGAGATCAGGCACCTGATCAAAACGGGCGTGGCTCGGGACGGGCGTTTTCTATCATATATGCTGAGGCCGAATATGGCGGAAGAAGATATAAATGCCATTATCACGTACCTGCGTTCGGACGACCCGGCCCTCAAAGCTGCCGATACCACGGTAGGACTCACCCATTTTACCTTTATTGGGAAAATCTATATGAATATGCACGCCGATCCGGTGCCTTATAAACAAGGCGTCAAACTGCCGCCTGGGAATGACCCCGTAGCTATGGGTTATTATTTGGTGGATAACCTGGGGTGTTTCCATTGCCATTCCAAAAGCCTGACAAAACTGAATTCTGTTAACCCCGATCAGACACCGGGATACCTGGCCGGTGGAATGAAATTAAAAGGGCCGCAGGGCAAAAAGATAACTGCCTCTAACATCACTCCTGATAAAAACACCGGGATAGGCAATTATACTAAAGAACAATTTAGGGCGGCCCTGGCTGAAGGACGTGCCCCCGACCGGGAATTACATCCGCCGATGCCAAAATTTGCCATGTTAAAAGCCCCGGAAATTGATGCTATTTACGCCTATTTGCAAACTGTTCCGGCTAAAGAACATGCCGTGAAAAAAATGTAAAGGCGTTCAAAAATACAGCCTCCGGATATATCCGGGGGCTTTTTGTGTTCAAAACATGACCCTGGACTCGTGAAAGTTTCTCATTGTACTACTTTAGAATTACCTTGAAAATTAATAACAACTTTTAGCCACAGGCTTTGTTTACCTTTACGCGATGGCAGGAGATACGCAGTTGAAAAGATTTATTGATGCGCAGGAGCGCGATTACGACATAGCATTTGCTGAGGTCAGGAACGGACGGAAACGCGGCCACTGGATGTGGTATGTTTTTCCACAGGTAAAGGGGCTGGGGTTTAGCTCCACCTCTCAGCTCTACGGCATCGCAAACTTAAAAGAGGCTGAAGCTTACCTCCGTCACCCTGTTCTGGGTCCGCGGCTTGTCGCCATTAGCAATGCACTGCTGGAACTGGAAAATGCTAGTGCTGCCGACATCTTCGGCAACCCCGATGACATGAAGCTACGATCGGCTATGACCTTGTTTGCTGCCGTAAAGGACAGCGATCCGGTATTTCAGCAAGTACTGGATAAATTTTTCCAGGGGAAGGCTGATTCGCAGACGCTGACCATATTAAACCGGGGCCATTCGTGATAATTAAATAATGGCTTAACTACTGATTTTTGCTATTTCCCTATCCTGAATTTTTGCTAAGGCTACAACCATGCAGATAGCACCGATCATGGCAAAAAGCATGTCGGATTGCGTATCCCAAACATCTCCCTGCGTTCCGAGGAAGGAGTCGCCGGATGAGCCGGACGAAACTGAAACCAGCCATTCCAGCAATTCATACATTAAGCTGATGGTACCGCACACGCATACCACTAAAAATGGTATCCATGTTTTCTTCTGTATGATATGCTGACGAATAAAAATCTCCCTGATTATCATCGCCGGGACAAATCCCTGGGCAAAGTGGCCCAGTTTATCATAATTATTGCGCGTTTGATGGAGGGCGTCTCTTATCCAGTTAAAGGCCGGCACCTGGGCATAAGTGTAATGTCCGCCTATGAATAAGATATAGCAATGCATTAACACCATTACATAGGTTAAATAGGTAAATTGAAATCGCTTAAACGTAAAGAGCAACACCAGGAATCCCAAAATCGCAGGAAAAACCTCCAGTATCCAGGTGAAATAATCGTGCGGATTTATTGCCGATAAAGCAAGGCCCGCGGCGAATAAAAAGATCAAAGCAAAATATTTCTTCATACCTATTTGTGCCGAATTGAATATCGTAACGAAACGAAGATAATCACAGAACATCAATTTAACTTCATGACATTACTTTGACTAAAATACCAAATTGGTCAAAAAATAAATAGCTGTAAATCAATCGATTGATTAATTGTGACATTAGGATGAAACACAGGCGCTTTTCATGATATTATCTTGTTCCCGTTTTACAATTATTGGGGAACCGACATGAAAAGACCACTACATATCTCAACATATCTACATAAGATTCTCTTCGCAATGTTTGCACTTGCTATAACGGCAAATGTAACTTTGGCGCAAACGGATTGGAAACTCAGTACTGATAAAGAGGGAATAAAAATATACACCAGCCTGGTGCCAGGCTCAAACGTAAAAGCTATTAAGGTAGAGTGCACGCTGGATGCGACGGCCTCGCAACTGGTTGCTATGGTGATGGATGTGAAAAACAGTCCTGAATGGGTGTATCGTACCAAATCCGCCGTGCTTGTCAGACGGGTATCGCCTTCAGAACTATATTATTACTCTGAGGTTAACTTACCGTGGCCGGCAGCAAACCGCGATTTTGTAGCACATCTGATAGTCAACCAGGACCCCGATACCAAAATAGTGACGATAGATGCCCCGGTCGTGACCGGTTTAGTTCCGGTGAAAAAAGGCATTGTCCGGATCGATCATTCGAACGGTAAATGGACCATCATACCAACAGGCAACGACCAGGTAAAAGTTGAGTACTCGATACACGTCGATCCGGGAGGCGACCTGCCTTCATGGCTGGTGAATATGTTTGCAACCGAAGGACCGCTGCAAATTTTCAGGAACCTGAAGCTGCAATTGCAAAAGCCGGTTTACAAAAATGTCTTTGTTGCGTTTGTTGAAAACTAAAATCCGGACTAATAGCAGCAATTATTCTTTCTCATCCTTTTTCTTTTCCTTATTAAACCCAATCTTGATCTTCCCGGTTGAGTCGGATTTGGCTCGGATATGCAGCACTATGCCTTTATACCGTTTCTTCGCCAGTTTCCGCTCGTTCTGTATAGTGGTGTCTTTTTTCGGATTGCGCAACGGTATGTCCAAAGTCAGGTCGGTACCGTTCTTCAAGCCGTATACGCCAGCGACGTCCATATTCAATGCGCTGGAGCTGAATTTTAGCGGGTAAATGGTGATCATATCGCCGTGCACATCAAAGTGGGCGTCAAGCGTCTGTAGCTTGATATTTTTAAGATCGCGGAAAGGAAAAGCGAACCTACCTACAGTACCGATGGGGTTAAAATTGATCAAAGCGCCGTTCTGCAAATTGACATCGAGGGGTCCGTTGATGGATCCGGGTATGATTTTGGCCTGGTCCGACATTTCCGCCTTAATATTTGTCCGGGCGGATAAGTAGCCCCTGAGGTTATCCGCTGTAAAATCTTTTAGCCCGAAATTGTCAAAGGCATTAAAAAACTCGTGTACATCAACGTGGCTAACAGTGGTTTTTAAAACCAGCTTGTTCGTCGTGTCTCCCTTGGTTACGGAGCCACTTAGCCGCAAAAATCCGCCGGCATGTTTCAGCCCTACATTTTGGATCACTACCAGGTCCTCGGTACTTAATAGATCAGCATGCACATCAGTCGCCAAAAACTTGAAATAATGTACGTTGGCTACCCTCAGGTGCATTTCGAAGCTGCCTTTTTGCAGCACGTTATTTAGCTGATCGATCACATTCCCGCTATTGGTGTTTTGTGTTGCTTTCTTTTCCTGGTTACTCGCGCCGCCGGTAAGAAATCCCAAAAATTCGCCTAAATAAAGTTGCGGACTGCTTACATCAAGCGTAAACAATATTTTTTGCGGCGCTTCATAATACAGGTTCATAAAGTTATTTACCCTACCCTCCACATTTACCTCGCTATTCCCGTTCCGCAGGTGAATATTTTTAAGCAAAAGGTCATTGCCCTTAAAAAATAAGGAAATGGAACCGTTCTGAAATTTCAGATCGTCGGGCAAATACGTTAAAGCAGCTCCTTTCAGGATCACGCTGCCGGCTATTGCCGGCTTGTTCAGCCGGTAGTTCACAATATCACCCGCGTAGCGCAGGTGAATATTAACGGTTCCTTTGCTAAACCTGGCCACTTTACCGCCCATGATCTCGTTGGCATCGGCCAATGGGAAATCGGCCCGGAAGTCCCCGGTAGCGATAGGCTTATTGAGGTTGATGATACTGCCCGTGTCAATCACGAAGGGCATATGACGGTAATTTCCGTGAAAATTTATGAGCCGGATCACCGAATTATCATCGTTAAAGCCTTTACCTTTCTGGTATTCGTTGGTAAATACTCCTCCGAAACTGCAATTTTCAATGGTGCCTCCCGGCGTAATTACCTTACTGTCCTTCACAGTAGTGGTTACGTACAGGAAAGGATCGCCCCCACCCGCAAAACTTCCCGATATAATACCCTTAACCGCTATGGGTTTAGTGATGTTAAACTGGTCGAGCTTCGCCTTAATATTGGCGGACAACAATGCCGAAACGCGCCGCCACAGCAGCTGCTTAGCGGATAGGTGAATAATAAAGTTCGACGGTTTTTTGAGCGTTTCAAAAACGGCATTCAACTGGAAAGGATCATCGCCAATATCCAGTGATCCCGATTTGACCCAAAGGCGACCGGTATTCCCGTTGTAGCCGGCGGTACAGTCACCCTCAACCACGCGATCTTTGATAAAGCTCCCGTTATGCGTATTAAATGCCATGCTTTTTGCGGTAATATCCATATGAAAAGCCGCCTTCCAACCGGTGTCGGGATTGCTCATACTGCCATCCAGTTTATTGGCGATAAAATCAAAACGCTTGCCCGCCTTCTGATCTTCAACTTTAAAGTTCACATTGGTAAAACTGAACCTGCCCAACTGCGAATTATAATTGTTGGTGGATGACGATTCTTTATTTTTTGGTTTGCTTTTGCCAAATACCGAGCGGTTGCTGTAGCCGGTGCTATCGGTGTAAATATCTACCGCCGCGTTGCTGATATCGATATGATTGATAATTAGTTCGCCGCGCAAAAGGGGCCATGCCCTTACGGAGACCGAGAAATTTTTCGCATCCAAAAAAGTGCGGTGATGTTCATTAAACCGCTTATCGCGGATCAGGACGTTTTTAAGCCCCAGGGAAACGTCGGGAAAGCGGTGAAAAAAATCGGGCTGCATATCGCCGATGATGATCGTGCCGTCGAGTTTGTCGTTAAGCTCCTGGTTTACCAATTTGAGCACCTTATCCTTATGCGAATTGACATACCACAGCGAGCCGAAGAATAACAGGATCGCTATCACGACGAGGACTGCGAGCAGCCCGAGGATAATTTTTAAAACGCGCGGCATAAATACTCATACAAAATACAATTACTTGTTATTTGTTTTCGATTTAAGTTTTGCCGCTCAGTAAATGAGTGTTACTTTTTGGACGAAATCATTTATAGCGGCTGGTAAATCCCAGGTTCTTTAACCCGGTTTTAATTTCGGGGCAATTCATAAACAATTTCCAGATCAGCCCCGTGCGGTAATTCTCGATCATCACCACAATGGGCCCCTGGTCTATAGCCAGGTGGGTTTTGGCATACCAGTTATGCGTTTCGCTGAAACCGTCGGCAAAGCCATAGGGCCCCCAAATCTTACCGCCCAGGTCGTAATAAAAGTGCTTCAGCGCTTGCATAGAGTACTCAGGCGTATATGGGAACGAAGATAGCGCCGCAGTAGGTTGTATCACGCCGCGGTCGTCTTCGGGACAATGGGCCACATAGCCTTTAAAACTATCACCGGCTGTAAGTCCCCAGCAATCGGCGCCATACCCTTTAAATTTCTTGGGGTTAGCAATACAATAGGCGCGGTTAATGAGCGTATGATTTTTGGTTTGCTCGGCATAATCGATGCCGTTATCGTCTTTCAAACCATTAGGATCGATGCCCATATAGGTGTATTGCTCAAAAAACAACGGGCCTCCCCCCTCATAGTTGCCCAAAGGCAGCGTGATACCGTAATATTGTTTGCCGTTCTTCCAGCCGCCGCCCTTTACCCATGAATTCTCATAAAGCTCTTTCGATATCGGGTGTGTTGCCGATGATGCTGCCACGATGTAAGTAATGAGCGCTTCGTCGTACCCAAACACCGGGAAATTCATGTCAAAATCGTTGCGCGGACTCCAGTGCCAGTACAGGTGCTCGTTACCGCCTTTGCTGTGCCAGTTCCAATCCGCATCCCGCCACATATCGTTTACGCGGTTGCGAAAATATTTTTCCAGTGGTGTGTCGCCATTAAAGTATTGGCGGGCGGTGAGCAATCCCATAAAAAGATAGGAGGTTTCTACTATATCCGCGCCGTCGTCCAGGCGGCCGAAAGGAATGGTTTTTCCGGTCACACCGTTCATGAAATGTGGATATATGCCATGGTAACAATCCGCCCGGGTGAGAAAATCGACGATTTTAACTAGACGCTTTAAAGCTGTGTCCCGGCCGATCCATCCCCTGTTGACGGCGACAATGGTCGACAAAATACCGAAGCCGGTGCCTCCAATCGCGCAAGCCTCGTGACCAAAAGTGCCTTTAGCGAAATTGGGTTGTCCGTCGGCTTCGTTGATATAATCCCAGTAATATTCAGCCTTCACTACGTTGTCGCGCTCCCGCGCAAGGCCGCTCACTGGATGCCCAAAGTCCCAAAAATAACGAAAGGTTTGCCTTTGCACGATATCCAGCAGGGCAGAATCGGGTATGTTTTTAACAATGCCCACGGGAACAATGGTGCTTTTAGAAGCAACCGCTTTTTTCGTCTTGCGCTGTGCGGACAAAGGGCTACAAATCGTGCAAAAAAGTAAAAAAATTGATACACTGGCGATAGCGTGGTTACTACCGCTGAATTTTGAACGTATTGTTTGAAGCATTGGGTCGTTAATAGTTGGTTAATGATCCGGAAAAATTAAGATCATTTAAAAATTTAAAATTAGCACAAAGTTTTATCAATGAAAAAGCTGATACTGCCATTATTGTTAGCCGCCGTGTTCCTGTCCTGCAAAAAAGAAAAAACCGCCGCTCGTGAGAAGCCATTGACGGTGCTGCAAGCCAAAATGCAAGGCACCTGGAACTTTGAATCTGTTACCACGGTTTTCCGTGATACTGCAGAAAATGTCATTGGCGGGGCCACCTATCCAAATCCAGCCGGCTCTTACTATCAATTCAAAACCGATGGCACGTGGGGATCAAAATTTGTGGCCGACACCTCACTGGGTCTCGACAACCGGGGCTTTTATAGCACTGTAGCAGATACGGCCTTTTACCTCTCGGATACAGGAAAATTCGCCTATAGCGAAAAGTGCAAGATATATACGCTCACCGCCAATCAATTTATTTTTAGCCATTCGCGCCATAAAACCATCAACGGAACCACACCGGTTACGATGGAATACATTTTTAAGCTAACGAAGTAAAGTGAGTTTTATTCACCCCTGTCGGTGCGTACCCTGATCTCTCTTTCGAGAACAATAAATTTCTGGCGCAAATCGGCGATGGTGGCAATTTTGGTGAGTTGATCGGCTATGCCATCGTCATAGCTAAAACTATTCAGTAACAGGCGTCGTATTTTCAATTGAATTTCGCTTGCTTCCTTCTGCAATTCGGCCAGCGATCTCATGTCATTTTCAGGCATCCCGTAGATATTCTATTTACAGTACACTAAAATCGGTATAGGCTTACATATTCTCTGGTGCGATTTATCCACAGGCAGGTGATTGCGGCTGTGTAATTGGTTGCTTTTTACGTAAATAGCTATCTGCAGGCGATAAAAAACGATGTGGAAAATTAAAAACGCAGCCGCTTGCATTTTTTTAAAATGCCGATTCAACTTCAACAGAACGTTTACCGAGCCAATCCCGCCATTCACCGACATCATCATACATTTAACAATATTTAACTTCCTTCAAGCGTGTCTGCACCTTAGTTTTGGTTAACATTAAATAATAAGGCCATGAGTTACCAACCGACAGTGATCCCCAATTCAGAAGATTATATCACCGCCAATACGCTTTTCGGCGGCATTGAAAGGACCGTTATCTCTAAGGATTTTAAGGGCGGTCGGATCAGGAACCTGTTCGGCGGTACCGAACTCGATCTCTCGCAGTCGGAACTGAACGGAGTAGCGGTATTGGATATTTCGCAGGCGTTTGGACAAACCACTATCACCGTACCCGGCGACTGGCGCGTGGTGACCGATCTGTCGCAACTCCTGGCCGTGGTTGAAGATTACCGTAATGATGTTTACAAAACTAAAAACTCCGAGAAGGTTCTGGTGCTCAAAGGCACATCGTTCTGCGCCAACGTGGAGATACAGAACTACTAAAACACCAACTATTATTTTAACGATTCTGCGGTAAGCGGGAAATCAATTTTTTTATGCTAAAATTGCTTTACCATTTATACCGTATGAAAAGGTTCATTTTATCGTTAGTGCTACTCACCGGTGTTGCCTCCGCTCAGCAAAAGATCACTTGGCCCAACCATAAAAAGGCCGTGATCGTACTGACTTATGACGATGCGATCAGTTCGCAGTTGAATACCGCCGTTCCTCAATTGGATTCAGCCGGCTTTAAGGCGACCTTTTTTCTCATGGGTAGTATGATCAACGCTCAAAACATTCCACAATGGCGGGAGCTGGCTAAAAGAGGATTTGAACTGGCCAATCACACCATTTATCACCCATGCTCTGGCAAAAAGGACACCCCTATGCCCTGGGATAAATATACGCCTGCTACCATAATTCGCGAGATAGATATGATGAATCACTTGCTTTACACCATTGATGGCAAAAGTACGCGCACCTTTGCGTATCCGTGTACGGAAACAACCGTTGGCGGCAAAGATTACGTAGATACACTGAGGAAGTGCGGCCTGGTGAAATATGCGCGCATAGGCGGTGGAACGAACTCGGTGATCACCGATTTTAAGCATCTTGATCCGCTAAAGGTGCCATCGTACGGACTGGAGGAAAATACCTCGGGAGAGAAACTAATTGCCTTCGTAAAAAAAGTGGAAGACAGCGGCGGCATGGGCATCTTTATGTTCCACGGCATTGGCGGTAACTACATCATTACGTCGGCCGGGGCGCATCGGGAATTGCTGAAATATCTGAAAGAAAACAAAAAGGATATCTGGGTAACTACTTTCCAGGACGCTATGGACTACGCGATGAAACAGCGGTAGTTTTTTGTAACTTGCTTCTTTATCCCAGTTATGAAACCCCTTCGAACTATTGCCGTTTTGGTGCTGGTTAGCAGCCTGTTGTCTTTTCATGGCCCGCAAAGCGGGATACCCCGGTTTAGCCATGTGATCCTGGTTATTGAAGAGAACCACGCTTATCACGAGTTGATCGGCTCGGCCAACTCGCATTATATCAACAGGCTTGCCCGTGGCGGCGCTTTATTTACCAACTCGCATGGCATCGGCCACCCAAGTCAGCCTAATTATTTGGCCCTTTTTTCCGGAAGTACGCAGGGCATAACGGACGACCAATGTTTGGACAAGGTAACACCTTATCATACTCCCAACCTGGCGGCAGCATTGATCAATAAAGGCCTTTCTTTTAAAGGCTACGCGCATACCATGCCCTCCGAAGGCTATTTGGGTTGTGCCTACTTAATTAGCCCAGCTACCAGGGGTAGTTTATATGCACGCAAGCATTGCCCGTGGGTAAACTGGATAGGCACGGGCGAAAATACCATACCCGCATCCATCAGCCTGCCGATGACTGCATTCCCGAAAGACTATAATAAGCTGCCTACCGTTGCTTATGTAATCCCGGATATGGATTATGATATGCACAACATTGGCGGACCGGGCGATACCGCAGCTATTAAACGCGGCGATAAATGGCTGAAGCAAAACCTTTCGGCTTACGCGGAATGGGCGAAAAGGCATAACAGCCTGCTGATAGTGACCTTTGACGAGGATGATTACGACCCGCAGAACGGCAATAAGATAGCGACGATATTTTACGGCGCCAAAGTAAAAAAGGGCGTGTACGGTCAACCTATCAATCACTATAATGTGCTGCATACCCTGGAAGCCATGTACGGCCTTCCCGCCGCCGATGATGTATCAGCCGCGCCGATAGCGGATGTGTGGCAGAAGTAACATTACGGCAAAATGATCTATTAACCATGAACCACCGCATAGCATTTAAAATGAAACTGTTCCCGGGATGTGAAACGGAATACAAAAAAAGACACGACGGGATATGGCCTGAGTTATCGGCCCTGTTGAAACAAGCGGGCATCAGTGAGTATTCGATATTTTTAGATGAGGAAACCGGTAACCTCTTTGGCTTTTTAAAGGCTGACGACCCGAAATTACTGGATAGTTTGCCGGCGCAGGCGATCATGCAAAAATGGTGGGCCTATATGGGTGATATTATGGAAAGCAACCCTGATCATTCGCCGGTCAGCGTCCCCCTAAAAGAAGTTTTTTATTTACCATGACCAAACAATATCCGGGATAGTTATATTTATGCATAAACTATTCTATGGAACCTGAAAACAAGCCAAGCCGGCCTAAAACAAAGATCTGGAAGTTTTTTACGTTAATGGGCCCCGGTTTGACAACGGGAGCTGCGGATGACGACCCTTCGGGCATAGCCACCTACTCGCAAACCGGTGCTCAGTTTGGCTATGGCCAACTATGGACGGCATTATACATGCTGCCTTTTATGATGGCCGTGCAGGAAGCTTGTGCACGCATAGGCCTGGTTACGGGCAAGGGCATAGCTGCTTTAGTGAAGAAGCACTACAGCAAAACCGTACTTTACTCAGTCGTAGGGCTGGTAGTAATCGCTAATACCATCAACATAGGCGCTGACATCGGCGCAATGGCGGAGGCTGTAAAGTTGCTGATACCTGTGTCTTTTACTGTGATCACGCTGGTGCTAACCGCGACCATTTTACTCCTCGAGATCTATACTAACTATCGCACTTATGCTAACATCCTCAAATGGCTGGCATTGACATTACTTGCCTACCCTATTACAGCTTTTATTGTTCACCAGGATTGGAGTGTAGTGTTGAAGGCGAGTGTCGTGCCTCATGTTGAATTCAGTTTTGCATTCCTGTTCATCATCACGGGTGTGTTAGGCACAACCATATCGCCATATATGTTCTTTTGGGAGGCCTCGCAGGAAGTGGAAGAGCAAAAAGAAAATAACCATAAAATGGGTAAGCGTAACCTTGTCGACAAGGTATTGATCAGCCGTATGCGTATCGATAATAACACGGGTATGATCGTTTCGGAGATCACTACCTGGTCCATTATACTGGTTGGCGCCGCCGTATTGCACCAAAGCGGGGTAAAGAACATCAACACCGCTGCCGACGCAGCGAAGGCCCTCGAACCGCTGGTAGACACCTTTCCGTATGCGGGGTTTCTGTCCAAGCTAATTTTTTCGATAGGAATTATCGGATTAGGAATGCTGGCCGTTCCCGTATTATCTGGCTCGGCAGCTTATGCAGTATCAGAAGCTTTTAACTGGAAGGCGAGCCTGAACTTAAAACCGCATCGCGCCCGTGGATTTTATGGCGTTATTATAGTGGCCACCTTAATCGGCCTCACCATTAATTTTGTCGGGATCGACCCGGTGAAGGCGCTGGTTTATTCGGCCGTGCTTAACGGCGTGGCTGCTGTGCCCTTGTTGTTCCTGATCATCAAAATATCACGTAACGAAAAGATCATGGGCGAATATAAAAGCAGGGCGCTGTCATCTTCCCTGCTTTGGATAACCTTTATAGCAATGGGCGCTGCCGCCGTAGCTATGTTCTTTACAATTGGTCGTTAGTTGAATAGTTGTATTAGATGTAATGGTTGAAGAGGTCAGCATGAATTAAAAGAAAAGATAAAGGCGAAAGAAAAGTAAACCTTTTTCCTTTCGCCTTTAACCTTTTACCTCGCTATTTCTGCAAAAGATTATTGCTATAAACGTGATACTCGCCCGGCAACAGTGTTGTTGTGTAAGCCGTATTGGTTACGTTAATACTCGTCCCATTCAAATTATCGTACCACGTTCCGGTTGCAGGGAAATTGATAGTAACGCTCATTGGGGTCACATTAAAATTACCCACCACTTCCAAATTAGTTCCGCCAGTACCAAGCAACTGAATGAACTTGTAGGCTCCGCTCAGGTTATACGTGAAAGATGCAGTACTAAACACATCGGGGTTTTTGATCTTGTACCTGATCATATCCGAATACACCTGGTACAAATGATGGCGGGCCGGGCTTTGCATATAATCCCAGCGCGGATCCTTATCTCCCAACCGGCCATTACTATCGATACTCATATCATACCCCCGCTCGCCAAACTGCCATAACATTTTTGGGCCCGGAGATGAAAACATGAACGCGGCACCCATTTCATCGCGCAGGATACCGGTAGTCGGGGTTTTAATATTATATGCTCCGTTGCTGTTACCGTACGATTTATTTTTGAACTGCAGGCGTTCCTGGTCGTGGCTTTCAAAGTAACAAATATTACCGGTCGATTTGCTGAAGCCCCACGAATCATAAAACAACCCGGACAGATCCCACGAGCCGCCGCTGTCGTTATAACTCATTAACGCCTGTTCGCCATTTGTGCTCAGGTTGGCCCAGCACATCATGCCGTTGGTTGCATAAACCGCTTCCTCACTGTTCTCTGAAAACATTTCCAATATCACGTAGAAGGTAGGGTCAAGGCTTTTCATGTAGTTATTATACTTCTGCCACAGCGCCACACGGTCGGCGTCATATTTTCCCCAAAGATCATAGTTATCGGAACCTGAGTTAAGCTGGGTATATCCTTTAGCCTCGTCAAACCGGAAACCGTCGATATGATATTCCTGTATCCAGTATTTCATTACATCCTCCGAGAACTTTTGTGTTGCCGCGCTTTGATGGTTCATCTGGTAGCCTACCGCAGCCGGGTGCATATTGGCCACGTCCATCCAGGGACTGTTAGGTGAGGGCCTGTTATTTGCAGCGTCCCAATACATTTGCACCAACGGCGAGGAGACAAACTGATCTTCCAGCACTATATCCTGGATGACAGCTATACCCTTTGCGTGACAGGCGTCGATAAATGCCTTATAGTCATTCTCGGTGCCGTAATATTTATCCAGGGCAAACATAAAATTGGAGTTATATCCCCATGAGTCATTTCCCTCGAACTCGTTTACCGGCATCAGTTCAATGGCGTTGCAGCCGAGATTGGCTATATAGCTTAGGGTATCGGTAAGCGTTTTGTAGGAGTGCGTAGCCACAAAATCGCGCGGCAATAGTTCGTAAATCACCAGGTTCCTGGGGTCGGCCCGCGTAAAATTGGTAGTCTTCCAGGTATAAGCAGGAGCACCGTACCAGAACGTACTCACAATGCCGGTTGTCGATCCTGTGGGATAGGGCTTCAGGTTGGGATAAACCGAAGGAGGAATTGCAGAATCGTAGGACGGATCAAGTACCTTATGGGTGTAAGGATCGGCTACAATAAGAACGCCGTCCAGTTGGTACTGGTAGGCGTATTCTTTTGTTGGATCGAGGTTATCGATCTGCACCCACCAGCGTTTGCCGTCCTGGGATTTTTTCATGGCCGTGGGTGCCCAGCCATTGAAATCGCCAATTACAGCAGCGGATTTTTTTCCAGGCGCATAAAGGTTAAATATGGCCGATTTACCCGCATTTGTGAAGGTAACGCCGTCTGTGGAGCCCGATGGCGGGTCAACTCCGGTAACGTTCCCGGAACCTCCGTCGCCTTTAGGTGTCTTTTTGCATGACATACCGCCGATTAGCAGTACAACCATCAATATCATGTATATCTTTCTCATAATCGCTATTGTGTAAATTGGCGTATAAATTTAAATCGATTTTTTCTGATTTAGGGTAACAACCCTGAAAATAAATACATAAACGATGATCGGCTGGTGATATTATAACGAAAATTTGTTATTGACCCGCGAGGAAACAGGTCCTGCAGCGGGGTTCGTAGCTTTCTTTTTCGCCTAATAATATGGTGGATTCATCGGGAGCAAGGCGATAAGAATAAAGGGCTGGGTTGCCGCATACCACGCACACCGCGTGTACTTTGGTGATCGATTCGGCAATGGACATCAGTTCGGGCATAGGGCCGAAAGGCTTGCCGCGATAATCCATATCCAGACCCGCAACGATCACCCGCACGCCACGGTTTGCAAGAACGGCGCATACATTGGGCAGTTCGGCGTCAAAAAACTGTGCCTCGTCGATACCCACCACCTGTACGTCGCTCCCCAATAAAAGAATGGATGAGGAATTCTCTACCGGGGTTGAAAGTATGGAATTTGAATTATGCGATACTACGGCAGCCTCATCAAAACGGGTATCGGTTTTCGGTTTGAAAATTTCTACCGTGAGTCTCGCGATCTGGGCCCGCCTTAAGCGACGGATCAGTTCCTCGGTCTTACCCGAAAACATGGAGCCGCATATCACTTCAATGCTGCCGCCCAATTCACTTTTCCGCTTAAAAACATCTTCGCTGTAAAGCATGTTAACTGGTTGTAGCCGGCAAATATCATAATTATATGCTACTTTTGATAAGCATTTTCAATACACGCCATGAAGCAACAGGAAGTCTTTAAAAAGATGGGCACCATCCTAAAGGAGTTGAACGATCAGTACGATTATTTAAATAGCGACCATGAAAGCCATCTAAATGATCTTGAACTTGAACTTTTTGTCGCGAATGCCCATTTCCTGTACGATCATTCCGAGGTACTACGTAAACTGAATATGCAAAGCGCACCTTCGCCAACAGCACCTCTAGTTGCCGCACCTGAAGAACCGGCAAAAAAAACCGAAGAACGTTTTTTTGAACCTGTAGTTCAGCACGTAAACCCCGAGCCTGAAGCCCCGCAAACACCCGTTAAAGAAAATCAAATTGAAGACAACCCTGTTCCGCATATCGACCTGACTGCGAATGGCGCCGATGATGATTTTTCCGTTGTGAGGCATGAAGAGCCGGGAGTGATCAGGCACGAACTGGAACTCAATGAAGCGGACGTTTGGGAAGATGACGACGATACCGGTTTTGAAATTGACGAGCCGGTTACGTATGTAGAAGAAGTTCCGGAAAAACCACCGGTGAAAGAGCCTGAACCGGTAAAAGAACCAGAACCGGTGAACGAAACACCTGTTGCCGAAGTAAAAAAAGAAGTTCCTCCGGTTGAGCATAAAAAAGCGCCCGAGCCCGAGAAGGCAAAAACCGAGGCCGTGACCGAAGAGCCCATGACCATTAACCAAAGGATAATGGCTCAGATGAACAAAACAGGCAAGGCTCCCGAACATTTGCATACACAACCGATCACCGATCTTAAGCAGGCCATCAACTTAAATGATAAACTATCCTACATTAAGGACTTGTTTAACGGTTATAATTTAGCCTATAGCGAGGCTATCGATATACTCAACCGCTTCTCTTCATTTCACGAAGCCGAAGAATTTCTGAAAAGTAACTACGCCGTAAAAAATCATTGGGATACCAAACAAGCTACCGCCGATAAGTTTTATGAGTTGCTGAGGAGACGCTACGCGTAGTAGGGAGTTTTGAGTTGGCAGTGGGCAGACTGGTTGCAAACTACAAACCGGCACCTGCAAATTAGTAAATGATCCCCATCCGGTTCGAATCCAGCTTGATGAGGATAAACAGCATAATGGTAAAGCTCAGCAGCGAAGACCCGCCGTAGCTGATGAGCGGTAGTGGAATGCCGATAGAAGGCACTATCCCAATGGTCATACCGATGTTGATGATGACATGAAAGAAGATGACCGACGCCACCCCATAGGCATATATCCTTGAAAAGGGTGATCGCTGTCGCTCAGCTATCCGGATGATGCGCAGTACAAGCAAAAGGTATAGACCCAATACAACTATCGATCCTGCAAAGCCCCACTCCTCGCCTACGGTGCAAAAAATAAAATCGGTGCCCTGTTCAGGGACAAAGGAATATTTGGTTTGCGTACCGCGCATGTAGCCACGTCCCCACATTTTACCTGAGCCAATAGCTATCATCGACTGGTGTACATTATAGCCCTTGCCTTTAGGATCGCTGGTGATACCCAATACGATATCGATACGCACCTTTTGATGCGGTTTCAGCACTTTATTATAAAGAAAGTGCACGCTGTACACAAATGACACACTGATACCCAGTCCCACCGCTATGACGCGTATCAGCTTACGATTGCGGCGCCCAAAGAAAATGATAATAGCCGCTAAGCCTGCTAAAACACCCACGATTCCGATCGCGTTATTCAGTTTCAGCGTCAAAACAAAAAGGATGATGAATAACCCTTCCAGAATAAGGAAATAAGGTGAGAGCCCTTCGCGATATAAAACGAACAGCAAACAGCTGAAAACCAGCGTTGAGCCCGCATCGGGCTGCAGCATGATCAGAAACATAGGGAAGCCGATGATAGCGGCCGCGATGAGGAATGATTTTGTATCGGTAACCTTGATATTGGTTCCGCTTAAATACCTCGCCAAAAGCAAACAGGTGGCAAGTTTGGCGAATTCTGAGGGTTGCAGCCTGAAACCGCCGCCCAATGATATCCAGGCCTGGTTGCCGCCGACGTTACGCCCAACCACCAGCACCAGCATCAACAACAGTATGCTAATGCCATAAAAAAAGGGCGCCAGTGAGCTAAAAAAACGACTCTCAAGCAATAGGATCATTATGCCGATGCATAACCCTATAATTACATACAGCAGTTGTTTACCGTAATCCGTACTCAGATCGAGCAGCGAAGGGTATTTATTATTAAATACCGCGGAGTGGATATTGACAATACCGATAGTGCACAGCGCCAGGTAAATAAATACCATCAGCCAGTCGACATTAAAAAAGAAACTGCGCTGCTGCTGGTTATTGTTCATCTTCTCCCCTTTCCAGCAGAGCGGCTACTATCCGACGCGATGTTCGTTTATTATTCTTGGGCGACACGGGCGATTTGATATCTTTCTTTTTTTCAGAAGTATCAATACCCATTTTATTCAGCGTATCCTTAGGTATGGGTTTAGCATTCAGCTTGATATTATAATTGCTAAGATCGGGCAGGCGGTTGGCGTTCATGAAATACTCAGGCGTGATTCCAGAGGGCCGCACCGATATACTGTCCCTTAAATATTTCTCAACGATAAAACTGGCGATCGGCGCCGCCCATTGAGCGCCCTGGCCCGAATTTTCAACGATAACCGCTATGGCTATTTTTGGATTTTCACGGGGAGCATAAGCAACAAATACCGAATGGTCCTCGCCGTGATTGTTTTGTGCCGTACCGGTTTTACCGCACATGATGATGCCTGGTATTTTAGATGCCGCTGCTGTGCCGCTTTCAACCACCTGCTGCATACCATTAATCACGGGTTCAAAGTACTGCGAATCCACGTTTACATAATTCTTCAATGTGTATTCAGACTTTATAACATTCTTATCCCCTATTCCTTTCACAAGATGTGGCTTATAATAAAACCCATGGTTGGCTATCGTGCATTCAATATTGGCCAATTGCAGCGGTGTCGCCAATAGCTCACCTTGCCCAATGCCCAGCGAAATCACAGTACTTGAGCGCCACGCACCCTTATGATATATTTTGTCATAATAGGCTGCCTTCGGCAGGTTGCCCCTGCCTTCGCTTGGCATATCCAGGTCGAGCCGGGTGCCCAAGCCAAACTTGCTTACACTATTTCGCCACGCATTGAAGGTTGAATCGGTATTTTTCCATCCGTAGCGGTTCACCAGTTTTTCAAACACCATAAAGAAATAACCATTGCACGACTCCGCTACCGCTTTGGCCAGGTCGACCGTTCCGTGGGCCTCACCATGATAGCATTTGACATGCCTGTTACCCGAAACATAATACCCGGGGCAGAAATAAGTGGTTTGTGGTGTTATCAACCCCTCCTGTTCGGCTATTAGCGCATCAATTGGCTTGAACGATGAACCGGGAGGATAATAAGCCTGTATAGGCCGGATGAAGAATGGCTTGTAAGGATCTTTATACAACTCTGCGGCGTTCTTACCCCTGTCATGCCCTACCATCAGGTTGGGATTGTAGGTCGGACTGCTTACATAGCACAATATCTCGCCGGTTGAAGGCTCAATGGCTACTATACTGCCCACTTTGTTCCGCATCAATTGTTCGCCGAGCTTTTGTATTCGGATATCCAGCGAAGAGGTCAGGCGTTCCCCCGCTACCTCGGTGGTATCGAACAGTCCGTTGGCGTATGAACCTTGCGGACGGCCGCGGGCATCTACCAGCTTGTATTGCACGCCTCGGCGGCCCCGCAAAACGTTCTCGTACGATCGTTCTACCCCCGTAACGCCGATGAAGTCGCCGGGGTGATAAAACCCATTCGATTTTTTGATATCGTTATCGTGTACCTCACCGATAAACCCTAAAAACTGCGCCGCGACCGAGTCGGGGTAAGTACGCAGGTAACGGGTAGACGATTGAAAGCCATTAAACTCCGGCAAGCGTTCTTCGATGGGTGCGAAGGCCTCCTTCGACAATTGTTTATCAAACACATATTGCTGCGTGCGCGAGTACTTGATGGCCTTGGCCATGCGCTTGTTGAATTCGGCGGTATCTATACCCAACAGCTTGCAAAATTCGGTGGTATCAAATGGCGGCTTTACCAGGTTGGGCGTTACCATGATATCGTAAAAGGCCTGGTTCTCCACCAGGATCTTTCCATTGCGGTCCAGTATGGGACCGCGGGCGGGGTTCAGGTAAAAGGTCCGGCGCGCGTTGCCTTCGGCGTAAAGGAGGTAGCGGTCATCTATGATCTGGATATAAAACAGGCGGCCGAGAAGGACCAGGATGAGTACAATAAATATCGTCGAAATAATATAGCGGCGCCCAAAAAACCGGTTCATGTACGTTCTTTCCTTCTGTAAAATAAAAACCCAATAAGCAGCATCAAAAATACGGTAAATATCGAGCTCAATACAAAACGGCTAAGCGTATATGGTATTTCTGAAAAGCGAAAAACTTCGAGGTTGAAAAGGAAAAAGTGATGAAATAAGGTTAAAATTAAAGCGTAAGTAAAGAACCAGCGGAAGCCCATATTGCTCATGGTAGGTTCGGGTTCGTTATCGAAACCCTCCTTCTGCACAGTTATGCTGATGAATAATATTCTTACAAAAGCCAGTATCACGCAGGAGGCCGCGTGCAGGCCGGGTGTATCGTAAAAGGCATCGATGGTCAGTCCTAAAATAAAGGCCAACGCGAATAATATAATGTTGGGCGTTTCAAAGGGTAGCAGCAGGATGAATAATATGTACAGGTAAGGCGTGGAAAGGTTATACAGCGTAATGTTTTTCAGCAGGAACACCTGCATGAAAACCAGCACAAAAAACCTGATCAAATTGATAATAATAGCTCTACTCATCTTTCTTTTCCTGCGCCTCCAGTCCCGCCTGTTCTTGCGCCAGCTTATTAACTACTATATTGACATATTGCAATTTGCTGAAATCAACGGCCAGCGCCACTTCCATATTTAGCGTATACCCGCCCTGGCGGGTATGTAAGTTGCTTATTTTTCCTACCGGGATACCAGCCGGGAAAAGCGAGTATTGTGAAGTAACTACTGCTTCGCCCAATTTCGGCTGCGCGTTGTTCGATACATCTTTCAGAATACCCTTGTGCGGGTCGAGATCATCGCTCCATTCAATATAGCCTATTTCTTTGCTTTTGGCGAGCATGGCACTGAATTTTGAGTCCTTATGCAGCAGCGACTGCACCAACGATAAGTGTTCGCCTACAAAGATCACTTTACCCACCAAACCCGAGCTACAGATGACACCCATCCCTTTTGCTACGCCCTGTAAACTACCCCTGTCGATAGTGATATAGTTGGTACTGCGGTTCACGGAGTTGTTGATAACTTTTGCCGCGATGAACGTATACTGCTGTTTGTATACTGTGTCGTTCACCTTATGCTTACCTGCGGTATCCAAATAAAACGACGATTTGATCTGGTTGCGTAGCCTCGCGTTCTCTTTAGCAAGGCTGTCGTTCTGTTCCCGCAGGGAGAGATAACTCACTAATTGGTCACGCTGGGCATATAAACCTCCTGTAATCTTACTGGTAGAGCTTATAAAAGTGGCCTTCTGAAACGAATTATATTTGATGTAGATGGTAAGCGAGCTTATTTCGAAAATAAGGAATAAAAAAAATGCGTTGTACTTGGTGATAAAAATCAGGAGGTTACGCATGTGGTGAATTGTCAATGGTGAATTGTGAATGGCCTTAGCCAATAGTTGCACTGCATGAACGCAAACTATTCACTATTCACCACTCACTGTTCACTAATCTACTGCATAAGGAACTTAAAATTACCAATATTTTTCAACGCTGTTCCGGTTCCGCGAACTACGGCGCGCAGCGGGTCCTCGGCAACATGAACCGGCAGCTTGGTTTTTGCCGCAACACGTTTATCCAGGCCGCGCAGCAGGGCTCCACCACCGGTCAGATAAATGCCTGTCTGGTAAATATCCGCAGATAATTCAGGCGGGGTAATTTCCAATGCCTTAAGGATTGCTTCTTCTATTTTCGAGATGGATTTATCCAGGCAGTGCGCGATCTCGGTATAGGATACCATGATCTGTTTTGGCACGCCGGTCATCAGGTCACGGCCCTGTACGGCAAAATCAGCCGGCGGATCCGCTATCTCGGGCAATGCCGCACCAACTTCAATTTTTATCTTTTCAGCCGTACGGTCGCCGATCATGATGTTATGCTGACGGCGGATATATTGAACAATGTCAGAGTCGAAATTATCACCCGCAACACGGATCGACTGGTCGCAAACAATACCCGATAAGGCAATAACTGCAATCTCGGTAGTACCACCGCCAATATCAATGATCATGTTACCCATCGGTTCTTCCACGTCGATACCGATACCTACCGCTGCCGCCATAGGCTCGTGGATGAGGTAAACTTCCTTCGCGCCCGCGATCTCCGCCGAGTCGCGCACGGCACGTTTCTCCACTTCGGTAATACCTGAGGGGATACAGATTACCATACGCAGTGACGGGAAAAACCAGCCCTTGCCTTTATTGATCATCTTGATCATGCCGCGTATCATGTGCTCGGCCGCGTTAAAGTCGGCTATAACACCATCTTTCAGCGGGCGCACGGTACGGATGTTCTCATGGGTTTTGCCTTCCATCTGCATGGCCTGCCTGCCTATTGCGATCACTTTATTCGTTGTTCGGTCAAAAGCAACGATCGACGGTTCGTCGACAACTACCTTGTCGTTATGGATAATGAGGGTATTTGCAGTGCCTAAATCAATGGCAATTTCTTGTGTGAAAAAGTTAAATAAACCCATGTGTTTTTAATTCAAGATAATCTAAAAGTTAATATCAGCGGCTCTAATTTCACGAATTTAGCCTAATTAAAGCGAATCAAACGAAATAATATTGCCCAAAAATCAATTTAATTTTTGTACGTATTTTTTTAATTAATGTTTAAAATGGCGGATGCCAGTCATCACCATCGAAATGCCCATTTTGTTGCACATTTCGATCGAGTCCTGGTCCTTGACCGAGCCGCCCGGCTGCAATACCGCCGTGATGCCCGCTTCAGCGGCCAGTTCAACGCAATCGCTAAAAGGGAAGAATGCATCAGACGCCATTACGGCACCATGCAGATCGAAGCCAAAGCTGGCAGCCTTTATAACAGCCTGTTTCAGCGAGTCGACTCTTGAGGTTTGTCCAACGCCGCTGGCCATCAACTGGTTGTTTTTAGCAAAAACTATGGTATTTGATTTGGTATGTTTTACCACTTTATTGGCAAAGTAAAGGTCCTTCAATTCATGTTCGGTCGGCTGCTTGGTCGTCACTGCGCGCATTTGTGCCGGCCCTTCAACCACCAGGTCCTTATCCTGTTCGATAACGCCATTGAGCAGCGTTTTGAATTGCTTAACAGGTAATTCAACCGGTTGCCTTACGAGTATGATCCGGTTCTTTTTTCCCTTCAAAACCGTAACCGCTTCGTCAGTGTACGCCGGCGCTATCAGTACCTCGAAAAATAGCTTATTGATCTCGGCTGCGGTGTCGGCATCTATTTCGGCATTCGCGATGATCACGCCACCGAAAGCGGATACCGGGTCGCATGCCAGGGCATCCAGCCAGGCTTCTTTGATGAAGTTGCGCGAAGCGATGCCGCAGGCATTGGTATGTTTCAAGATGGCCACCGTCGGTTCGGTAAATTCATCTATCAAAGAAACGGCCGCATCAATATCCACCAGGTTATTGTAGGATAGTTCCTTGCCGTTCAGTTTGTTGAACATGGCATCCAGGTTGCCATAGAAAATGCCTTTTTGGTGCGGGTTCTCGCCATAACGCAAAACCGAGCTTTGCTGTATGCTTTGTTTGAAAACCGGTAATTGCTCGTCCTGGTTGAAATAACCAAATATCGCCGTATCATATGCCGAGGTAATATTGAAGGCCTTTTGTGCGAATTTCCGGCGCTGCTCAATTGTCGTTTCGCCCTTTTGGGTCTTCAGTATTTCATCCAATTCGATATAGTCATCCTTAGAGGCAACGATCACCACGTCTTTAAAATTCTTTGCCGCCGCGCGTATCAATGAAATACCGCCGATGTCTATCTTTTCGATCACATCATCCTGGCCCGCCCCCGACCTTACCGTTTCCTCAAAGGGATACAGGTCAACGATCACCAGGTCGATCTCCGGTATCGCATATTGTGCCAGTTGCTCCTCGTCGCCCGCAAAATCGCGGCGCGCCAGGATGCCTCCAAACACCTTTGGGTGCAGCGTTTTTACACGCCCACCAAGTATTGATGGATACGATGTTAAATCTTCCACAGCGATCACATCGGCACCTAAACTGCGTATAAAAGTTTCCGTTCCCCCGGTAGAATACATCGTCACACCGAGCCGGTGCAACTCCTGTATAATGGGTTCGAGATTGTCTTTATAATAAACTGAAATTAAAGCATTTTTTATCTGAACAGGCTGACTCATAGACACAATTTTTTAGAGCCGCAAAGGTAGTAATTTGTCATTAGTCATTTGGCATTGGTCATTAGTTTTTTTGCACAGGTCCAATGCCTGATGACAAATGCCTAATGCCTGTTAACTCTTCATCTTTTTTAAAAGACTCTCAATCACCCTGGGGAAATTCTGGTGTTCCAGTTGCTGACCTTTGAATTTGATCATTTCGAGGTTGTCGCCGGCTTCGATCTTGAAGCGCGACTGGTGAAGTATTTCGCCTTCGTCAAATTTTTCATTCACGAAATGTATGGTGATGCCCGATTCATCTTCGCCGGCCGCAAGAACGGCATTGTGGACGTGATCGCCATACATACCTTTACCGCCAAATTTTGGGAGCAGCGCGGGATGCAGGTTGATGATCTTATTAGGGAAGGCTTTAAGCAGCGTTGGCGGTACCAGCCATAAAAAACCGGCCAGCACGATCAGGTCGACCTGGAGGTTTTTCAGCAGGCGGATAATACCATCTGTTTCATAAAACTCATGCCGCGAAAATATATGCGAAGGTATCTCGAAGTTATCGGCACGCTGCAAAACGTAGGCCTGGGGATTGTTGGTCAGTATCAGCACTACCTCGGCCTCGGGGTTACGCTTAAAATGCTCCATGATCTTTTGGGCATTTGAACCGGAACCTGAAGCAAAAATAGCGATCCTTTTCTTCATAGATGTACTGGGTTTGTAATGCAATTAACTGTCAAACAGCTAATTTGTTCGCAATTTATACGCGCGGCAAAACTAAAACGTTATTGCAGACTTTAAACCGACCCAAAGATAAAATTTTGGCGCTTGGTATCAACAGCTTATTGCGGATTTTTAACCCGGACAAATCCGTATTTGAAAACAGTAAGGATGGTATTAGGTGGATGATAAATTCCGAGGTCGCCGGTTTGAAGCACCAGCGAGTATTGACCGAGATTAAATATTTGCGCATTGGTAAAGGGCACGGGGTTTACGATCGCGGTAGTATCCTGGAATTTTAAATCGGATTGTAAATACAAATGGTCGGCTGATAACGACCAATGCCCGGTAACGGTTTGAGGCATACAGTCAAAATTCGTGTAGGTGCATGTGCCGTTATTGTTAAAAGTGAGGGTCTGCGTTAAGTTACACAACGGGTTTATAGTATCTTTCAGCAACGTGGTATCGTTACGCTTTTGCTCTACGGTGAGAGAAGCCAGTTGCCAGTGGCCGTCGGTTAGCAGCGTTTGCAGATAATTTTGGTTGCTCTTTTTGCAGGAATTGGTTGTAAAACCAATAACGATCGCTCCAAGCACACAGAATAGCAAAACTTTATTTCTCATCGATTACCGGCACCAAAAGTAGGAATTCCCGGCATAATAGCCGTGCATGCTATATAACTTTTAAAATCGGGTTTTAGTTTGATGACGCACGGATAATGTAAAAAAATACAATATGTGATTTTGATTACAATTATTTTGCTGTTAATGAGATAAGTTTGCCTTCGTCAAACAAACATCAAGCTTATGATACCAGCAAAAGGCTATGCCGCACTGAAAGCCAAATTACCTTTAGAACCCTTTAAATTCGAACGCCGGGAGGTTGGCCCGCACGATGTGCAGGTAGAAATATTGTACTCCGGCGTTTGCCATTCCGACATACACCAGGCGCGCGACGAATGGGGAGGCGCCATTTTTCCCATGGTACCAGGACATGAAATTGTAGGCAAGGTGGTGAAAGTGGGCGACCACGTAACCAAATTCAAAGTTGGCGATATCGCCGGTGTAGGCGTTTTTGTCGACTCATGCCGCCACTGCCCGAGCTGCCTCGCAGGCGAAGAACAATATTGCGATGAGGACCCTATATTTACCTATAGCACTTATGATAAGGATGGAAATGTCACCTATGGCGGATATTCCAACGAGATCGTGGTGGATGAAAATTACACACTGCGTGTTTCCGAAAAACTGCCGCTGGCCGGCGTAGCGCCCCTGCTTTGCGCCGGCATCACCACCTGGTCGCCGATACAGCATTGGAAAATGGGCAAGGGTCATAAGATAGGTGTAGTTGGGTTAGGCGGCCTGGGCCACATGGCGGTAAAGTTTGCCGTGTCGAAAGGCGCCGAGGTAACAGTACTGAGCACATCACCATCCAAAAAAGCCGATGCGGAAAGATTAGGTGCGCATCATTTCCTGGTGAGCAAAGACCCCGCGCAAATGGCCGCGGCGGAACGCTCATTGGACTTCATCATCAATACCGTTTCAGCACAGCACCAATACAATGATTACCTGCCCCTGCTAAAGATCGCGGGCACGATGGTGCTGGTGGGAATTCCGCCCGAAGAACCAACGCTGGACGCGGTAAAACTGATCTCGAAACGCAGGAGCATCGCGGGTTCGATGATAGGCGGCATCCGGGAAACACAGGAAATGCTGGATTACTGCGCCGAACATAACATCGTATCCGATGTGGAAGTGATCAAAATGGATTACATTAACGAAGCGTTCGAACGCGTATTAAAAAGCGACGTGCGTTACCGGTTTGTGATCGATATGGCGTCATTATAGTCGTAAGTTTTAAGTCTTGAGTTCTGAGTTAAAATTTATCTTTGACTTAGAACTCATCATTTATAACTCATTACTCAAAAATGTTAATTCCGTTCGAAGAACTCAAAGCTGAATTCAAAAGAGTATTGCTTGCTCACGGTTTTACTGAGGACCGGGCCGACCAATGCGCGCAGGTTTTTAGCGAGAACAGCCGCGACGGGGTGCACAGCCACGGGCTGAATCGTTTCCCCACTTTTATTCAATATGTCAACGAAAAGCTGGTCGTGCCTGATGTTGAACCTACCAAAGAAGGCGGTTTTGGAAGCCTGGAGCAATGGGACGGGCACCTCGGTCCGGGTATGCTGAACGCTAAGTTTTGTATGGATCGGGCTATCAGCCTGGCAAAAGAGAACGGCATAGGCTGTGTAGCGATCCGGAATACCAGCCACTGGATGCGCGGAGGAACCTACGGCTGGCAAGCCGCCGACGCGGGCATGATCGCCATCAATTTTACCAATACCATTGCCAATATGCCACCCTGGGGTGGTATCGACGCCAGGTTGGGAAACAACCCGCTGGTTATCGCTGTTCCCCGAAAGGATGGGCACGTTGTTTTGGATATGGCCATATCGCAATATTCTTTTGGCAAACTCAATTTGTATAAAGCTAAAAACGAGCAACTGCCGCTGCCGGGTGGCTACGACAAAGACGGCAACCTGACCACCGACCCCGGCGCGATCATCGAATCATGGCGACCTTTGCCAATCGGATTCTGGAAAGGTTCGGGGCTATCCTTAGCGCTGGATCTGCTTGCAACGGTACTCAGCCAGGGGCAATCGACCGCGACCGTTACCCGTAACGGTTCGGAATCGGGGGTATCGCAGGTCTTTATCGCGATCAAACCTGTCGGCAATCAAACAGAATCACTGGTTGAAGAGATCATCGACTACGCCAAAAGCAGCCGTCCCATAAAAGAAGGGCAGGATATCCTTTATCCTGGTGAAAATACTTTGCGGACGAGAGAAAAAAGTTTAAAAGAAGGCGTTTGGGTGGATGAGAAGATTTGGGAGAAAGTGAAGGGCTTGTAGCTACTTTTAAGATAAAGAATGTTTGGTATATTTGAGTTATGGCATAATTACGTCGCATCATGGAAAAAATCGTATTGGAGGTTGATGATAAGGTGGCAAAAGCCTGGAAAGAGGCACCCTCTGAAAAAAGAAGAGATATTGCCAATAAAGTCAATATCAGTATAACCAAAGAGTTGTTTAACTACGATAAAGAGAGTTTTATACAGTATTTGGAACATTTGCGTAATGAGATGGCCGAACGTGGTCTCACACAGGAAATACTCGACGATATCTTAAAAGATGAATCATAAATTTGTCTTCGATACCAACTCCCTTATCAGTGCAGCATTGTTGCGAACCTCGATCAACGCAAAAGCGTTAAACCATGCTTTAGATATTGGAAGAATTGTAATGTCAGAGCCTGTTTTAGTTGAGTTTGAAGCTGTTATTTTTCGTAAAAAGTTCGATAAGTATTTTTTTAATGACGAAGAAAGGCTAGAAGCTATCACTAGTATTGAAAAAACTCAATTGTATTCTTCCCAAAAGTAACAGTTGAAGCTTGCCGTGACCCAAAAGACAATATGATCCTTGAACTCGCTATCGCATCCAACGCCTCCTGTATTATAAGCGGCGACCAGGATCTGTTAATGTTAAACCCTTTTAATGATATTCCTATTGTTACTGCTGCTGAGTTTTTAGAGTTTTTTTAGCCGATTTTGCTTAGACACGAAAGAACATGTTTGGGTGGATGAGAAGATTTGGGAGAAGGTGAAGGGGTTATGAAGTCCGAATGTATGGCAAGCAGGATGGTTTACATGGTTTACATAATTCCGCTGTTTTAGTAGTTAAACAATTGGTAATCAACATTTTAATTAAAAAATGCATTAAAAAGTGTAAACCATGATTTTTTCGGACGAGTCGTAGTGTGCATGACGGGTTTTGCCAAACAGTCCGCATAGATGACCCCAGCTTAAATGAGGGTGATCATGCTTCATTTTCAGGACTGCCTGGCGCCAGCTTTTTTTCTGATCC